>Ga0315279_10000354_pt1 | contig 95007 bp, 82 predicted proteins | sample YL17G06_20_MG_FD_203694 | JGI IMG/M metagenome (GOLD analysis project Ga0315279, IMG submission 203694) | Sediment microbial communities from Yellowstone Lake, YNP, Wyoming, USA - YL17G06_20 | ecosystem: Environmental > Aquatic > Freshwater > Lake > Sediment | place: USA: Wyoming | collected... | reverse complement strand
GTTAGCTCGGCTTGCTAACCGGCTGGTGAAAATATCCACCGAGCTGGCACAGTTTTGATCATGCACCCTTGCGGGCACATATTGGCCGGTTAACTGTCGCGAAACTGCCTTAGCCGAAAGACAGAGTACCGATGGGATCCCTTGGGGGGGGCGGGCTTTAGCCCGCGCCCCCCTTCCATGGATGCAGCCAGTTGCATGACAGTAATTCCTTTCTTTCGGTGCAGATATGGAATTCAATTCGTTAGTGTTCCCATTTGGGGGCGCGGGGAACGGGCTAAAACCCGCCCCCACTTATCTGTTAAATCGAGGGGTCTTTCGGCTCAGCTAATGAGTTTCGCGACAGAAACCAGCTATCTGCGTTCCTTTGCGGTTTGCCCTGTCAAATCACCTTGTGGCTTCTGCGGTTGGTCGTCCGGAGTCTGGTCAATAAGGAGACTTCTTTTTCGGCTGTGAAGGTGGAGCGTTCTTGTCGATCCCAGCGGGCGAGGAGTAGATGCTCCGTGGGGTGCCGCTCATCATCTGCTCGTAGCTGTTGCCGTAGCAGGGAATCACCGGCTCGGTGCCTTTGATGAAGTACTCCATCTCGCGGGCCAGGCAATGGTCCGTGGCCAGAAGCCCGGTTGTCGGGTCGATCTCGACCTGCGTTATGCTCTCCGGCACGGGGAAGCCCTCGCCGCTCAATGGCCTCAATGTCACCGCCCGCTTCATGAAGGAGGCCCAGATGGGGAGGGCGGATTGCGATCCTGAGAGATTCAGCTCACGGTTGTCGTCAAACCCGACCCAAACGATGCACAGCAGGTCCGGAGTGAAGCCTGCGAACCACCCGTCCCGCGAGGTGCCGGTCTTGCCGGCTGCTGGGAGTGTGAAACCGGCGGTCCTCACCCCCGCTCCGGTTCCCTCGTTCATCACGGACTGCAGCAGCGAAGTGAGCATGAAGGTGACCTGCGGCGACAGAACGCGTGTCGCCTTGCTCTCGGGCGTGAAAACAGGAACACCGTGGCTGTCGAGGACCCTGCGGATCGGCGCCAGTTCCGAGAGCATGCCGCCGTTCGCGAATGCGGTGTAAGCCCGCACCATCTCGAGCGGCGTCACTTCAAAGGCGCCGATTGCCATCGCCGGATAGGGCTTGATCGCCTCATTGAGTCCGAGCCGATGTGCCATATTGGCAACCTTTGGGTAGCCTACCTTCTCGGCGAACTTGATCGTCGCGACGTTCAGCGATTTTGTTATCGCCTGGCGCATGGTCACCTGGCCGAAGTACTCATCCTTGAAATTCTTGGGCTCGTAAACCAGATTCTCAAACTCGAATTCCGTGGGCTCATCCAAGACGCTTGAGGCCGCCGTTAGCGGCGCCGCGCTGTAGTTGGCCGTTTCCAGGGCTGTGACATAGACAAGCGGCTTGAAAATGCTGCCGGGTTGTCGCTTCGACTGCGTAATGCGGTTGAACTGGCTGGCGCCGTAGTCTCTGCCGCCAACCATGGCGAGTAGCTGACCGTTTCTTGGATCTACCGCGATCAGGCTTGCCTGCACGGTGCCGGGAGGAATCCCCCGCTTGCCCTTGGCGAAATACTCGTCGAGCTTCACAATCTGGTCGCGGATCGATTCGAAGGCCGCCTGCTGGAGATCCATGTCGAGCGTCGTGTGGATCTTGTATTGAGAACGGTTCAGCGCCACATCCCCGAACTGCTCGCTCAGAATGTCCTGGAGATAATCCACGAAGTAGGGCGCGTCGGAATAGTTCAGGATGTTGGACGGCTTCACACCCAATGGCTGCGCCTTTGCCTCGTCTCGCTCTCGCGGCGTAATCATTTCATATTCCGCCATGTGATCCAGGACAAGGTCGCGGCGCTGCTTCGCCCGCTCGGGATAGCGCAATGGGGTGTAGCGATTCGGAGCCGTAATGATGCCCGCAATGGTTGCCGCTTCAGCGAGGGTCAGATTGGAAACGTTCTTGCCGAAGAAGGCTTCCGAGGCCTCACCGAACCCTACGATGCTGAATGAGCCGTGTTGCCCCAGGTAAACGTCGTTGGCGTAAAGCTCAAAAATCTCCTGCTTCGAGAATCTCTGCTCGAGCAGGATCGACATGTAAGCATCGGTCAGCTTGCGCCTCCAGGTGCGCTCCGGAGTCAGAAAGTAGTTCTTGACGAACTGCTGGGTGAGCGTGCTCGCCCCCTGCACGGTCTCGCCGGCACGGAGGTCGACGTACAGCGCCTTCAGGATGCGGATTGGATCGACTCCCTTGTGGCTGAAAAACCGTCGGTCTTCCGATGCCAGGACAGCATCGACCAAAACCTTCGGCAGGTCGCCGTAAGAGACCGAGCGGCGCTTCTCGCGGCTCTTGTTGATTACGTTGCTGACCAATTCCGGTTTGAGCGCGAAACGCTCCAGGCTTTGGCCGGAAGACACCTCGACAATGTCATAGATCTTGTTGCCCTCCCACGCGATCTCAACCAACCGGTCGGCGTCTTCCGGCAGCGAGGAGTCATTGCTGACAGAAACGTGGCCCTTCTTGTCCAGTTGATAGGCACAGAGCTTGGCGCTGGCGGATACATTGCTCTCGGCGTATCCCAGGCGCCGAAGCTGAGTCAGGAATTCAGGCAGCGGTATCGGTTTTCCGGGATAAATCGTTCTTGGGGCGGAGTAGATCTCGGTTTCTGCAATCTCGTAGCCAGTGCCGAGCTTTTTATCGATGGTCCGGTCGAAGACATAGTAATAGTAAATCAGAAAGGCGGCGATGACGATAGCAGGGATGCTCACCAGAACTACAATGATCTTGAGCAGCTTCAGGATAGAAAACCCCTTGGCGCGTCCGGCGGTGCGAGCATTCCGTCTGCCCATAAGAACTCGGTATCCCCTATCGTCAACCGGTGCATTATATCAGAGAGCCGCAGGAAACTAGGTGACAGTATCTCATGCGCGATTCGCGCACCCAAGTGCATGAAAAAGCGCACGGGCTGAAGCCCGTGCCCACTTGAGATCTCTGAGGGTAACATGTAGTGGGGACGGGCTTTAGCCCGTCCGCTGCACCGTCTATTTTCAAAGCAGGCACCGAATTGTCTGAAGAAGGTTGCATCCGCGCGCAACCAATCCGGCAGTTCGGTGCCTGTCACCTAATTTCCCTCACTGGATTTTGAGCTGTGATGCTTGTAGTCTTAGAGCAGGTGGGTACCGGGGAGATTGAACTCGATGTCTGAAACTCGCTACTCCAGACAGATACTTTTCTCGGGCATAGGCGTCGAGGGGCAGAGATTGCTCGCGCACAGCCGTGTTCTCTTGATCGGCTGTGGAGCGCTGGGTTCGGTACTAGCCGAAGTCCTGACGCGCGCCGGAGTTGGCCGCCTGACCATCGCCGATCGGGATTATGTGGACGAGTCGAACCTTCAGCGCCAGTCGCTTTACACCGAAGCAGATTGCCGTGCCGGAATGCCGAAGGCGATAGCTGCTGTGCGGCACTTGTCCGGCATCAACAGCCAGGTCGAGCTGGTTGCGGAGATTTTAGATGTGAATGCAGCGACGATCGTGGCTCTTGTGCCGGGACATGACCTGATCTTGGATGGCACGGACAACTTCGAGACGCGCTTTCTCGTCAACGATGCCAGCATAAAATGGAATGTTCCCTGGGTCTACGGAGCGTGCGTCGGGGCTTACGGAATGTGCCTTGCCTTTGTTCCAAACGCCACGCCGTGCCTGCGCTGCGTGTTGGAACAACTGCCGTCTCCAGGCAGCTCGCCTACCTGCGATACTATCGGCGTGATCGGGCCCATTGTCCATCTGGTTGCGGCGCTCGAAGCGGCCGAAGCACTCAAGATTCTGACGGGCCAGGTGGAACGCTTGAATCGTAAGCTCATGAGCGTCGATCTTTGGGCAAACCAGATCTGGAGCGTGAATATGGCCGAGATGCGACGGGATCCCAGTTGTCCAGCCTGCGGTCAGAGGATATTTGAGTTTTTGGAGGGGAAGCACGAAGGGCGCACGCAGCCGCTGTGCGGGCGCGACGGAGTCCAGGTCTATCGCAACACCCCCAGCTCTGTGGACTTCAAGATGATCGCTGAGCGTTTGGCTCCGTTGGGGTCGGTGACCTGTAACGAGTTCCTGCTGAGAGCCAACCTGGATAGGTTCGAGATCGCTTTGTTTCGGGACGGCCGGGCTATCGTGCGAGGAACACAGGATGTCGACGAGGCGCGGCGAGTTTATGCAAAATACATCGGGAGCTGATTCATACTGCCGAGTGACTCCGAAGGCAAGAAAATATGAGGAAACTGACAGTGCTGTTCGCGGTCGGCCTTCTCCTGGGAAGCGGCCAACTCGCGCGGGGGCAAGACGAGGAAAAGATCCAGAAGCTGTTTCAGGACGCCATCCAGGCCTTGGGAGGCGACACCTTCCTGAAGGTCACCGATATGGTCTCGAATGGAACCTATTACGGGTTCGGTCGCGATGGGAATTCATCCGGTCTCACCAAGTTCGATGACTATACCAAGTTTCCCGACAAGAGCCGCTTCGAGTCGGGAAACAAAAGGAAAGAGCGCGATGTAACTGTCTTCAATCTGAAGAAAAAGGAAGGCTGGATCTTGGAGGGCCAAAAGGACCCGCGGGTGGCAACCCCGGATGAGATGGAAGGTTTTAAGAATGACGTGAAGCACAGCATCGACAATATCTTCCGAACCCGTTACCAGGACCCGGAAGACAAGCTTTTCTACCTTGGTCCGTCCGATGCCGATGTCCAGCTCGAAATGGTCCGGCTCCTCGATCCTGAGAATGACGAGGTCACGATATACTTCGACCGCCTCAGCAAGCTTCCCGCCAAGATCGAGTATCAGGTAATAGACCAGCGAGGCATTCACTATCGCGAGGCCCAGGAATTCAGCCAGTGGCATAAGATCCAGGGTGTCAACACACCTTTGCGCATTGACCTCTCGCGCAACGGCCACAAATTCATTCAGCAGTTCATTCTCAAGATTACGTATAACAACGGGCTTCAAGACAGCTTCTTCTCCAAGCCGGTGCCCCCCAAATGACGATCGCATTTTGGATTTCGGATTGATTGGCGAATCCCCGAACGAAGCACACGCGCACGGAATTTATCAATCCAAAATCCCCAATCCAAAGTCCGGAGCGCTATGCCTGTCTCCGATATTTCCCAGACGATCAACCGGCTTTCTGGACTTCGAGGACTGCTTCCAAATCGGGGAGGGTGCACAGTCGATACTTTTCTCTGACGCGTGCGATATGGTCCGCGAGCGCGGCGTGAATTGCGTGGCCGGCCTTTTCCGCGAACAGATGGCCGATGATGGGGTGGCCGATCAATGAGATGTCCCCCAGCAGGTCCAGCATCTTGTGCCGGACAAACTCATCGGGGAAGCGCAACTCGCGGTTCACAATGCCGGAATCGTCAAGGACGATGGCGTTTTCCAGCGAACCGCCGCGAATCAGCCCGCACCGGCGCAGGTATTCGACGTCGGAGATGAAGCCGAAAGTGCGAGCCGGCCCGATCTCGGAGCGGTAGGATTCGGGGGTAAGCTCGAGAGCGATCTGCTGGCGCCCAATCGCGTTGTGCTCAAAGTTGATGATGTATGTTGCCTTAGGTGTCGGATTGGGATAAACGCCGGCCACCTTGTCGCCGTGGCGCACCTCGATCGGTTCCTGGACCACGATGTATTCGCGCAGCTCTCTTTGCTGCTCGATGCCCACCTTCTCTATCTCGTCCATAAACATGCGGCCGCTCCCGTCCATGATGGGGACTTCCATGGAGTTGAGATCGACGAAGAGATTATCGATGCCGAGCCCGTAGAGCGTCGAGAGAAGGTGCTCGACGGTGGAGATCATGACGCCCTTCTTCATCAGAGTCGTGGCATAACTCACTCTTGCCACGTGGCTGCGCGTCGCTTCGATTTCGAAGTTCTTCAGATCCGTGCGCCGGAAGACAATGCCGGTGTTTTCGGGCGCCGGGACGAGTTCGAGATGGACTGCGTAGCCGGTATGCAAGCCTATGCCGTCCAAGCGTAACCGGTCGCGTAAGGTCCGCTGATATTTGAACATGAACGAGCCGTCCTTTATTGAAACTCCAGGTGCCTCCCAAACGCCACTTCAACTGGTGCTCAGCCGCTGACCTTTCCACTAAAGCAAATACCATGCCTTTTGTCGTGCCAAGCTCGAATTATCTGTAATCGCACGGAACTGCAATGGTTTCGTCGCCTCGATCCGTTTTCGTCTTGCAGCGGAAGGGCCAACTTGTTGCACTTCCGACACACCCCAGGAAGCTCGACGCAAAATTGGTGACAGGCATTTTTTTCATCGAGATATCCCGGACGAGAAAAGGTGCCTGTAACCAATTGTTGCCGCCTATCTGTCGACTTTGCCGCGGCCGTGATCGTGCTCGGGACAGATGTTGCTGAGGGAGCGGGCTTGTGATAATAATAAAAGCTGCAAGGCCACATGGAAATGACGACGACGTTTCAGGGATATTACTACTGGTACTGGTGCAGGGCAGCCGCATGCCCACTGGTTTGTTCGCTGCCGGTCTCCTGAAACGCACGCACCAACGGAATAGGATGAGTGGAAGCCGTGGACAACCCGGAGGGTTCACGGCTCTTTTGTTTTATGGGCAAGCGCTGGGGGCGCCCGGCCTACGCATGGTCGCAGGAGGTTTGAGAGGGAACAATGATTCATCCGTCGTTAGAAGAGACTGAAGAACTCTCCCTTCATGGGAGCGTGATCCCGGTGCATAAGGACATTCTTGGAGACCTGCTGACGCCGGCCGCTGCCTTTCTGCGCGTCGCCCAGGGGCGCAATCGGGTTTTCCTCCTGGAAAGCGTCGAAGGGGGAGAGCGCTTGGCGAGGTACTCCTTCATCGGCTGGGATCCGTTTCTTGATGTCCGCGGTAAAGGCAACATGCTCGTGACTGAAGAACTCGGAGAGGTCACCAGAGCAGAAGGAAGGCCGTACGACAGGATGAGGGAGATCTCGCGCAAATACCAGTCCGTGCCGATGCCCGGCATGCCTCCTTTCCTGGCGGGGGGAGTCGGCTACTTCGGCTACGATCTCGTGCGTCAGTTCGAGAAACTTCCGTCGCTGGCAGTCGATGATCTCGGCTTGGATGACTTTCACGTCATGTACTTCTCCACCATCCTGGCGTTCGACCATCTCCGGCACCGGATTCACATTATTGCCAATATTCTGAACCCGCTGGGGGCCCAGAACCTGGAAGCCAAGTACCACGACGCCCTTTTGCGCATCGAACAGATCGAGAGACGCCTCACTGCCCCAATCTCACTGCCGGCCCCTGCGCCGAGCGCCTCGATGCCTGAACCGGTCTCTAATCTTACGGAAGCCCAGTACCACGCGAACGTCGAAAAAGCAAAATCGTACATCACCGCGGGCGACATCTTCCAGGCCGTGCTGTCGCAGCGCCTGGCAATGAAGATCTCCTGCGATCCCTTTGACATCTACCGGGCGCTGAGATTCATCAATCCATCGCCCTATATGTTTTTCCTGCGTATGGACAAGCTGTGTTTGGTGGGAGCCTCACCCGAGATGCTGGTGAAGGTGCGCGGCCGCGACGTAGAATATGGCCCGATCGCGGGCACTCGCCCAAGGGGAGCGACGCCTGAGGAAGACGAGCGGCTCGCCCGCGAACTGCTGGCCGACGCCAAGGAGCGTGCCGAGCACGTGATGCTCGTGGATCTGGGGCGCAACGACCTCGGCCGGGTCTGCAAGTTCGGCACGGTGAAGGTCACCGACTTGATGCGCATCGAGAAGTACAGCCACGTCATGCATCTCGTCAGCAGCGTTGAGGGGCGCCTGCGCGACGACGTGGACTGCTTCCATGCGCTGGAAGCCTGCCTTCCTGCGGGCACTGTGTCCGGCGCCCCCAAGGTGCGCGCCATGGAGATCATCGAGGAACTGGAGCCATGCCGCAGAGGGGTCTACGGCGGGGCGGTGGGCTACGCCGATTTCTCGGGCAACCTCGACACCTGTATCGCCCTGCGCACCCTTGTGATAAAAGACAGCATGGCGTACGTCCAGGCGGGAGGTGGAGTCGTTGCCGATTCCCACCCCGAGCGCGAACGGGAAGAATCGATGAATAAGGCGCGGGCGCTGCTTCGCGCTGTGGACTTCGCGCACCAAGGGCTGCGCTAGGCGCCGGTGAACTCATGATTCTCGTCATCGACAATTACGACTCCTTCACATTCAATCTTGTCCAGTATTTGGGAGAGCTGGGACAGGATTTGAGGGTCGCGCGCAACGATGCCATTACTCTCGGCGAGATTGAGCGCCTTGCTCCCAGTGCGATCGTCATTTCGCCGGGACCGGGTCGTCCGGAAAATTCGGGAATCATCGTTGAGGCGATGCGCACATTTTCAGGTCGTATCCTCATTCTTGGGGTGTGCCTCGGGCTTCAAGCGCTGGGCGTCGCTTTCGGAGGACGGGTGGTGCCGGCGCCCTCCATCATGCACGGCAAGACCAGCGCGATCTTCCATGACGGGCGGACGATCTTCGAAGGCCTGGCGAACCCGTTTCACGCCACTCGCTACCACTCGCTGGTTGTTGCGACGGAAGGTCTGCCGGACTGCCTCGAGATTTCCGCGCGGACAGCGGATGGGGTCATCATGGGACTACGACATCGCACGCTTATAGCCGAAGGGGTTCAATTTCATCCTGAGTCGGTCCTGACCGAAGAGGGGATGAAACTGCTCGCGAATTTCCTCTCTCTGGTAGGGAGGCACGAGACCGCAGCATCCTGCCGGGATCATGCGCATGAATCGGGAGCACAACCATGACGACTACTGTCGAGACATACAGTCTGCCCGCTGAACTCAAAGGGACGATGCTGGAGCGAATCATGACCGCCAGGCTTCCTGAAGTCGAAAGCACGAAACGGAAGTTTCCTGGGGAATCGATCCGGTTGGCGCTCGAACGGGCGCCTCAAGTCCGCTCGCTCAGACGGACGCTGGCGCGGCGGCCGGGCATCGTTGCCGAGATCAAGAAAGCTTCACCTTCGGCCGGACTGCTCCGGCCGGATTTCGATCCCGTAGCTATCGCGGAGGAGTGTCAGAAAGCAGGAGCTGCAGCGATCTCGGTTGTCACCGAGGCTAATTTCTTTCAAGGAGGGCTCGAGACCCTTGCCGGCCTGCGCTGGCACATAGACTTACCCCTGCTGCGCAAGGACTTCATTGTCGATCCCTACCAGGTTCTCGAGGCGCGTCATGCGGGCGCCGATGCCGTGCTATTGATTGCGGCGCTATTGGATAGCGCCTCTCTCAAGGAGCTGCGCTGCTCGGTCGAGGAGTTGGGTATGGACGCCCTCGTAGAGGTGCACACGGAAGAGGAAGTGGAGCGTGCCCTGGAAGCGGGATCTACCCTAATCGGCGTGAACAGCCGCGACCTGAGAAGCTTCGAGGTCTCCCTGGATGTTTGCCGGCGTCTTGCGGCCTGCCTGCCTCGCGAAGCGGTAGCAGTAGCCGAAAGCGGAATAGGCACGGCAGAAGACATCCGCTGGCTGTCCAAGGTCGGGTACCGGGGCTTCCTCATCGGCGAATCCTTGATGCGCGCCCCGTCGCCCGGCGCCGCACTGGCGGAATTCGTGTCGGTTGTCACGAAGGCATGACAAGTGACGAGTGACGAATGACGAGTGACGAATGGCTAGCCGTGATTTTTATTCGTCACTCGTCACTCGTCACTTGCAGGGTGCTTATGAGAGTAAGGGTGAAGATTTGCGGCATTACGCGCTATGAAGACGCAGCTATGGCGTTGGATATGGGCGCTGACGCTCTCGGGTTCAACTTCTATCCGCCCAGCCCGCGTTACGTCGACTGTGCGGTCGCTCGCGACATCATCCGCCGCCTGCCGCCGCTTGCCACAACGGTCGGCGTGTTTGTCAACGTGGCGGATCCGGCCGAGGTCGACAGCAGCGCCCGGGCTGCGGGTGTGCAGGTGTTGCAACTGCACGGCGACGAACCTGCCGATTACTGCCGAAGGCTGGTTGCTTGGCCTCTGATCAAGGCCGTGCGCGTCGACAAGGACTGGGTCCCAGAGAGCTTGCTTGGTTTTCCTGCGCAGGCATTCCTTCTGGACTCGCGGGACGAGCGTAATTTCGGCGGCACCGGCAAGACTTTCGATTGGACGCTGGCACGCCGTTCGGCCGAGAGCCTGCGGATCCTGCTTGCCGGCGGGCTCAACGCGGCCAACGTGGCCGAGGCCATCCGCAGCGTGCAACCTTACGGGGTGGACGTTTGCAGTGGCGTCGAGATCTGTCCAGGCAGGAAAGATCCTGCGAAGCTGGCCGCATTCATGAAAGAGGTTCTTGATGCAACCGCGCAACTTCCCTCCTAAACTTTTGGCACTGCCGGACGAAAGCGGGCATTTTGGCCATTATGGCGGCAGGTTTGTTCCCGAGACTCTCATGGGACCCCTCCTGGAACTGGAAGCGGCTTTTCGCGCTGCGCGCCAGGATCCCTCGTTTCAAGCCGAGCTGGCAGACCTGCTGCACAACTACGCCGGCCGCCCAACGGCCCTGACACGTGCCTGTCGGCTGGAGAAGCATCTGGGTCGCTGCCGCATCTATCTCAAGCGCGAGGATCTGAACCACACCGGCGCGCACAAGATCAACAATGCTTTGGGGCAGATCCTGCTTGCGCGGCGCATGGGCAAGAAGCGCATCATCGCCGAAACGGGCGCGGGCCAGCACGGGGTGGCCACTGCAACCGCAGCCGCTCTCTTCGGCATGGAGTGCGAAATCTATATGGGGACCGAAGACATGCGCCGGCAATCGCTGAATGTCTTCCGCATGCGCTTGCTGGGCGCCAAGGTCACGCCCGTCGATGCCGGCAGCCGCACGTTGAAGGATGCGATCAACGAAGCGATGCGTGATTGGGTGACGAACGTCGAGAACACCCATTATCTGCTCGGCTCAGTGCTGGGTGCCCATCCCTACCCCTGGATGGTGCGGGAGTTCCAATCGGTGATCGGCAGAGAAACACGGGCGCAAATCCTGGAGTGCGAGAAACGGCTGCCCGATCTCCTGGTTGCCTGCGTCGGCGGCGGGAGCAACGCCATCGGGTTCTTCCACGACTTCCTTGCCGACGCGGCCGTGCGCATGATTGGCGTGGAGGCAGGCGGGCGCGGTAACTCTCTGGGAGATCACGCAGCGCGCTTTTCCGGCGGCAGGGAAGGAGTGCTCCAGGGAACGCTGAGTTTCGTGCTGCAGGACGACAACGGACAGATTGCGGGCACGCACTCGGTCTCGGCAGGCCTGGATTACCCGGCAGTGGGACCCGAGCACTCCTTCCTGCACGATCAGGAGCGAGTCGAGTACACATCGGTCTCCGACCAGGAGGCGCTGGCGGCCTTCCAGTTGCTGAGCCGCCTCGAAGGGATTATTCCGGCGCTGGAAAGCGCCCATGCGGTGGCGGAATTGGTCCGCATCGCGCCCGAGCTGGGCCTGGATACACTGGTCGTAATCAGCCTCTCAGGCCGTGGAGACAAGGACGTGAACCAAGCGTCGGAAATCCTCGGCGACTCTCCGGGCTTCTGAAGATGCGGTATTCCGTTACTCGGTGTTAAGGTTGAGTGAGAGAGGAAAATGGTTCGTGCGATAGCGAGGACCTTTGAGCAACTGAAGCCGCACGGAGGCAAGGCGTTTATTCCATTTATCACCGCCGGCGATCCGGACCTCGAGGCTACGATCCGCCTGGTTCCCGAGCTCGAGCGCGCCGGTGCGCACATTGTGGAGCTAGGGATTCCGTTTTCGGATCCGGTTGCCGACGGTCCGACGATCCAACGCTCGTCCGAGCGGGCCCTGCGCCACGGATACCGGCTCGCAGATTATCTGGAAGCGGTGAAGACAATCCGGCGCGAGACCGGCATCCCGCTGGTCCTTTTCAGTTACTTCAACCCGATCCTTCAGTATGGCCTGGAAAACCTGGCACGCGATGCCGCCGCCGCAGGCATTGATGGCGTCTTGGTGATCGACGTGACGCCAGAGGAAGGGAGTGAGTACTGTGCCTGCCTGGCGCGCTATGAGCTGGACCCCATCTTTCTGGTCGCACCCACCAGCAGCGCGGAGAGGATTGGTCGGATCGTCGAATGCTGTCGGGGGTTTGTCTACGTGGTATCGCGCACGGGCGTGACCGGCGCCCAGGAATCGCTTTCAGACGCAGTTCTTCCCACATTGGGCCGCGTGCGTGCGCGGACGGATCTTCCCATCGCCGTGGGTTTCGGCATCTCGCGCCCGGATCAGGTGCGCGCGGTGTGGAAGGTGGCCGACGGCGCCGTCGTAGGGAGTGCGATCGTGGCGCAGGTGGAAAAGCATGGAAGCGCTCACGATCTCCCATCTCGAGTGGGAGCCTTCTGTCGCTGGCTGATCGGGGGCGCAAGCGCGTAAGCCTGCGAATATCGGGTCACGCCAGCGACGCACGCTCGAACTGCCGGGCGCAGCCCCTTTGATAATGTCACCGCACGAGCATGACCGGGCGCTTGCCAGCATCGGCAGACTGTCTCTTCGATCGTGTCGCCGGAGCATTACCTGTTGCTTGGCACCCAGGCCGCTTCCATCTCCTCAATCGTTTTCGGAACCGGGGTCCCGAGCAAACGATACCCTGCTTCCGTCACGACGACATCATCCTCCACGCGTATGCCTCCGAAGTCGCGATAGCGCTCGAGCCTGTCATAGTTGATGAACTGCTCGTGCTTGCGCTCCGCCTTCCACTGGTCGATCAGTTCTGGAATGCAGTAGATGCCCGGTTCGACGGTGACCACGAATCCGGGGCGAAGAGGTTTTGCCAAACGAAGGTAGCACAGGCCGAACTGCGGACTCCGTTGCAGTCCTTCGTAGCCGACGTGCTGTTCGCCCAGGTCTTCCATGTCGTGAACATCGAGCCCCATCATGTGGCCGAGCCCGCACTGGAAGAACATTGCGTGCGCTCCCTCGGCCACCGCTTCAGTCACATCCCCTTTCATCAGTCCGAGCTGTTTCAATCCTGAAGCCAGGGTCCGGCAAGCCAACAGGTGGATCTCACGGAACGGAACACCTGGCTTGATCGCATCGAGAGCTTTCTGCTGCGCATCCAGGACGACGCGGTACATGTCTTTCTGGCGATCCGTAAACCTGCCGCTGACGGGGAATGTGCGCGTCAGATCCGCTGCATAGTGGAGTTCCGACTCGGCGCCGCTGTCGTTGACCACCATGTTGCCGTTCTGCATCACATTGCCGTAATAGTGATTGTGCAGTGTCTCGCCGTGGATCGAAAAGATGATCGGGAAGGCGAGATTCCCTCCGCGCGCCAGGGCGATTCCATGCATGGCGGCGACGATTTCACGCTCGACCATGCCTGCGCGAGCCGTCTTCATCGCATATGTCTGCATCTCGCAGGTGATGGCGGCCGCCTTTTCGATTTCGGCGATCTCTTCCGGCGCCTTGATGGAGCGCTGCGCTACGACTGCCTTGGTGAACTCCACTGAGGCATGCTCCTTGGCAAACGAGGGGTGAATGCCGAGCAGCTGTTCAATCTTCAGAATGTTCTCCGGCCGGTAAGGCGGAAGATACTGAACGGTGCGGCCCTGCCGCACGGCCGTGATCATGGTTTCTTTGAGGCTCGCCATCGGCAGCGTCCGGCTCACCCCGACTGACTCGGCCTTGTTGCGCAGGAGCGGCTGCGCTCCAGTCCAGACGATATCCGCAACCGTCGGGTCATCGCCAAACAGCGTTTCTGTCCCGCTGTCGACATCCAGCACGGCCCCCAGTCCCGGAGCATCGAGGCCAAAGTAGTAAAGGAACGAGCTGTCCTGACGGAATGGGTACTGGTTTGCCGGATAATTCATCGGGCTTTCCTCGTTGCCCAGAAACAGGAGCAGCCCCGATTTGACGGCATTCTTGAGGGTTTCTCTTCGACGAACGTAAATCTCGCGAGCAAACATAAAATATCCTTTCAAATCATGTGTCCGGTTATTTCTGGTTGCCGGATAACAGTTAATCACCGGGAAAAGGCACAAATCAACCCAAATGGATGCGAAAAAGCTGATCAGACGATCCGCTTGATCTCAGTTTCCAGGTGTATATGATTTTGTCGAGGTTGTGACAAGTGCCATGAGTATAGTGCTGTTCAGCCTGCTGGTGAGTTTGATATCGCTGATCGCTGGTTTTATTGGCGCCCTCACGGGACTTGGCGGGGGCGTTGTGATCGTTCCCGCGCTCACGCTCCTCTTCGGGGTCGACATCCACTATGCGATCGGCGCCTCGTTGATCTCGGTGATTGCCACGTCTTCAGGGGCGGCTTCCGCTTATGTGAAAGAGGGGTTTACCAACCTGCGCATCGGCATGTTCCTGGAGATTGCGACTACTTTTGGTGCGCTCTTCGGGGCGTTTGTTGCTATGAGGATCTCGCCTGCCGCAGTTGGTATCATATTCGGTCTTGTCTTAATCTACTCCGCATTTATGGCCGGTCGTGCCCGGCCTCAAGTCCGCCTGGGAGACGGCCCGGAACCTTTGGCTGTGGCCCTCAAGTTCGATTCTTCGTACCCGACATCAGACGGTCCACGCTCTTACCATGTTCACGGGGTACCTTTTGGCTTCAGCATGATGTTCATCGCCGGCACGATCTCGGGTTTGCTGGGTATCGGCTCGGGCGCGTTTAAAGTTCTGGCGATGGATCAGGTCATGCGCATCCCGTTCAAGGTTTCGACGACTACCAGCAATTTCATGATCGGAGTGACCGCGGCAGCCAGCGCGGGTGTGTATCTGAATCGAGGCTACATCGATCCCGGGCTCTCTGCACCGGTGATGCTCGGCGTCCTGCTCGGGTCACTGTTAGGTGCGCGGATTTTACCGAGAGCCGCGACCGGGGCCTTGCGCAGGCTGTTTGCACTCGTCATCTTTGTGCTGGCCGTGGAAATGATTTACAACGCAATCGTGGGGGCACATTGATGGGGTGGGTGAAGCGGCTGGGTCGCTGGAGTGAATTGGAGATGGAAGGAGTCCTTGCCGGCCTTCTGCGCACTGGAGTCTTAGTATCTGCAGCCATAGTGCTGGCAGGTTTCATTCGTTACCTCATTGCTTCCGGCTCCGCGGTTCCTGACTATCGAGTCTTTAAGGGTGAGCCTGCGGACCTGAGAAGTATCTCCGGGATTATAGGGGACGCGGCTCGACTGAGGAGACTCGGTCTGATTCAGTTCGGCCTGCTGTTGCTGCTGGCCACGCCGGTCGCGCGCGTAGCCTTTTCGGCTTTTTCATTCGCCTGTCAGAAAGACAAGATTTATGTCATGGTCACGCTCGTTGTCCTGGCAGTTCTCGCTTACAGCATAGCGGGCGGCTTCTCCTGAGGGCGACTAAGATTTTGCACAATCCTTCGCAGGGGCGGATAATGCAGTGTCTGCAGGCGGATTAACGGGCCCGTGCAGATCGATCCGAAACAAAGAGGCGCAGAGAGTGGACACGAGGACGATGCTCAGACTGAACAACGTTCGGAAAGTTTTCGGCGACATAACCGCTCTCGACGACCTGTCTCTCGAGACCCGGCGCGGCGAGATTTTCGGGCTGCTCGGTCCCAACGGCGCCGGGAAAAGCACGACCGTACACATAGCGGTCGGGCTGCTGGTGCCGGACCAGGGGACCGTTTCCATTGAAGGGTTTGGCTCCCCGATCCTGCCGGAAGTCCGGGCCCGAATCGGTGTCGCCCCGCAAAGCCTATCGCTCTACGGATCCTTGTCCGCTCAAGAAAATCTGGCGTTTTTCGGCAGAATGTATCGCCTCTCGGGAAGGCGGCTGGAGGAGCGCATCCATTCCGCTCTCGAATTTGTCGGGCTGACGGACCGGCGGCGCGACCCGGTTAGAAACTACTCCGGAGGCATGAAGCGGCGTTTGAATCTGGCCGCAGCCATCCTCCACGAACCGGAGTTGATCCTGCTCGACGAGCCGACGGTAGGCGTGGATCCGCAGTCGCGATACTCCATTTTTGAAAACATCCTGGAGCTGCGTGGGCGTGGACACACCATCGTCTATACCACCCATTACATGGAGGAAGCGGAAAAGCTCTGCGACCGGGTAGGCATTTTGGATCATGGCAAGATGCTCGCGCTCGACACCGTGCCTGAACTCACTGCAAGGCATGGCGGCGGCGCCGTGCTCGTCGTTGAAACGATGGGGCAGGAAGTACGCATAGAGACGCGCGACCCGCTGTCTGAATTGAATCGGCTTGCCGCGCTTGGCCCGGTCGGCCGCTTTTTGTTCCACGTGCGGCCTTCGTCCTGGGGGATGCTTGCCATGGCAGGCTTCTCGGCAGCAGTGGGGTTCGTCGGGATCATGATGCTTGTTGCCGTGCTCGGGAAGACCGAGCAGGCCGCCGCCGGTGCGGGCTGGGCCGTCATGTTACCGATCGCGATGTTGGGAGGCGGCATGATTCCACTGTTTTTGATGCCCCAATGGATGTCGGCTGCCGGTAATCTAAGCCCGGCGAAATGGGCGGTGATCGCCTTCGAAGGAGCGATCTGGCGCGGGTTCTCGCTGCACGAGATGCTGTTGCCATGCGGAATTTTGATTCTTGTCGGCATGGCTTGTTTTGCCGCCGGTACCAAGGCGTTCCGATCCCCATCCTGAAACAAATCGGCTGGCCTGCCGTGAGTTTTGCATTTTGGAGATGCAGTTTACTTCGCTAGTCCCGACCGTTCGTGCTGGAACTGGTCACCCGCGGGTCCGGCTTTACCGTGAGCGGCTGCGTGTAACTCTTGCCGTCAACGGTGAGTTTCACGGTGTACGTTCCCGGTTGCGCTGATGGGGCGCCGCCCCGCCCACCGCCGCGACCGCCGAAACCGCCGGCGGCACCACCAGCGCCTCGTCCGCCGGCACCTGCAGCGCCAGCTTCGCCACGCGCAGCACCACCACCGCCAGCGGGGGTGGCGCGCAGATCCCATACCCAGCGATGCATGCCTGCAGCGGCGGAGAGCGGCTCTGGCGTAGGCATCCAGATGGCCTGGACATTGAGCCTGTTTGGATCTTGCGGAGTCGGCCGGTCATCGCTCGAATAGCGGCGGATGGTCTGTCCTGACGAGTCGAGAATCTCGAGGGTTACGGGTCCGGATGCGGCGGACTTCAGGTAGTAATCGATGATGGCGCCATACGGCGGGTTTTCTGCGAACGGCTCGTCTTTCGGGAGCGGCGTGCCATATTCGCTTCCCGGCGGCATGTTGATCGCGTCAGCGGGCTTGAAGAGATACGCATCCGTCTGCGCGACCGTGTCGTTGATCTGGCGCAATGCGGTGATGTCGTCGAGCACCCAGAACCCGCGCCCATGTGTCGCGACGATCAGGTCATCGCCCTTGATGGCCAGGTCGCGCATCGACGCCGCCGGCAGATTGAGCTTCAGCGACTGCCAGTCGTCCCCGTCATTAAATGAGACGTACACACCCAGCTCCGTTCCTGCAAAGAGCAGCCCGCGCTTCACCGGATCTTCCTTCACGGTCTGCGTGTAGACACCGGCGGGCAAGCCTCTCGTGATCTTCTGCCACGTCTTGCCACCATCGCGCGTGCGATAGATGTACGGCTCGTAGTCTTCGAGCTGGTGCCGTTCCACCGCGGCATACGCTTCGTTCGGGTCAAAGTGCGACGCGTCGATCATCGTCACTTTGCTCCATGAGGTCATCGCGGGCGGCGTTACGTTCTGCCACGTTTTTCCGTCGTCGGTGGTGACCTGGATGTAGCCGTCGTCCGTGCCGATCCACACCAATGGCGCGTTTATGGGCGATGGTGCGATGGTGTAGATGACGCCGCGCTGCGCGCCCTTGGTTCCCGGCGCGACGTCAGCCGCGGCTGCCGTATCCAGGTTGGGCGGCACGCCGGGATCCTCGCGCGTGACGTCGGGGCTGATCTGCGTCCAGCTCTCGCCGCCATTGGTTGTTTTGTAGAGGTACTGGTTCGCGAAGTAGAGTGCGTGCGGATCGGCTTGGGAAAACACCAGGGGCTGGGTCCAGTCGTGCCGGAACGGTCCTCCCTGTGCTCCGCGCTCGGGCGAGACGTTCTGCGATGCGCCCGTGATGACATTCCAGCGCGTGACCGTCCCGCCGTAAAGGAGCTCGGGATGCAGCGGATCGGGCGCCGTGTAGCCGCTCTCGCCGCCGGCACCCAGGCCGGTCCACTCGTGCATCGAGATCTCGGCGTGCGGGCTGCGCTCGGGCGTGCCCACGGCGCCACTGTCCTGCTGCGCGCCGGTCGCCCAGTAGGGGAAGCGGTAGTCGGGTGCCACGTGATACAGTTGCGCGGTCGACTGGTTGTACCACGAACTCCACGTCGTCGCGCCGTCGACGCTGACGATGCAGCCCTGGTCGCTGGCGAGAATCATACGGTTCGGATCTTCCGGCGCGATCCAGAGCTGATGATAATCGTCGCCTCCGGGTGCGCCCTTGATCGGCGTCCAGCTCTTGCCTGCATCCGTAGATTTATAGAGCGCCGTGTTTGAGACGTAGACGATGTCCGGGTTCTTCGGATCGACGGCGATCTTGCCGAAGTACCAGCCGCGTCCCCAAGTGCGGTTGTCGCCGGAAATCTTGGCCCAACTCGCGCCGGCATCTTCTGAACGATAGAGTCCGCCGTCCTTGGCATCGACGATCGCGTACACGCGCTTGGCGCTTGTCGGCGCCACGGCGATGCCGATGCGCCCGATGCCTTCCGTCGGAAGGCCCGTTGCGAGCTGCTGCCAATTCGTACCGCCGTCGGTTGATTTGAAGATGCCGGCTCCCGGTCCGTTCGAGGGCGCGTAGATGTACCACGGCGGCCTCCGCGTGGCCCACAGCGTCGCGTAGATGACCTGCGAGTTGGTCGGGTCGAACGCCAGATCGATCGCGCCGACGCCGTCGCCTTTATAAAGGACTTTCTGCCACGTCGCGCCGCCATCGCGCGAGCGATACACGCCGCGGTCGGGACTCGGGCCGTAGGCGTGACCCAGCGCCGCGACAAAGACGATGTCCGGGTTTTTCGGATCTACAATCACGCGGCCGATCTGCCGCGTGGCGTCGAGGCCGATGTGCTTCCAGGTCTGTCCGGCGTCTGTGGATCTATACATCCCGTCGCCGAAGGAGATCGAATCGCGCATGTCGCATTCGCCCGTGCCGACGTACACGACGCTGGGATTCGACGGTGCGACACCGATAGCGCCGATCGAGGCGACCGGCTGCGAATCGAAGATCGGCGTCCATGTGCGGCCGGCGTTTGTAGATTTCCATACGCCGCCGCCGACCGAGCCGTAGTAAAAGGTGTTTGGCTGGCCGGGCACGCCGCTCACGGCGTTGACGCGGCCGCCGCGGAACGGCCCGATCAACCGCCAGCGCAAGCCGGAGTAAAGGTTTTGTGAATATGGCTGTTGGGCGGAAACCGAAGGCAAGTGGTAACCAGCAACCAGCGCGCCGAACACCAACGAGAGGCAACAGATGGTTCGCCGGACGGCAGACATCGGGGACTTCTCCTTGCGACAGGATGAGAAACAACTGAAAGCGGCAACATTCTATCCCTCTTTCCGTGCTTGCGCCAGTTCTTCGCCGAGGACCATGAAACCGCCGGTGGACGCAGATAAACATCAATCAGCACCTGTGTTTTTTGGTGAATAGGCGGTTGACAATGTAGCTACATGAAGCTACATTGATTGGCATGAAGGTAGTCGGAATACGCGAGCTGAAAAACCGGCTGAGCGAGTACTTGCGCATCGTGCGCAACGGCGAAGAAGTTCTGGTCACGGACCGCGGCGAGGCGGTAGCGGAACTGCGCCCCCCTGGAGAACCGCACACAGACAGAACCTGCCCTCCTGAACTCATTCGCCTGTCGCGGCGCGGCCGCGTGATGCTCGGGGCTCCCAACGACGCGGCAATCTATCCCAAACTCAAGCGCGTCGCGAAAGAAGGCACGGCCGCCCGATTGTTAGCTGAAGAGCGGGGAGAACATTGAACCTCTATGCTGAATCCAGTGCCGTGCTTGCCTGGCTTATGGGTGAAAGCAGTGGCGAGCAGGTCCGGAGAATGCTCTCTCGATCTCCGCTCGTACTGGCCTCGGAACTGACCTTGATTGAGTGCGACAGAGTTCTGATCAGAGCAGTAGCTGCCGGCTACATGTCGGAAGCGGATGGAGCGGATAGGCAACGGCTTCTCAAATCCGTAGTTGCCCACTGGAATCTCTTACGGCTTGAAGATGAAATCGTCGAGCGTGCTCGCCGTTTTTTTCCACGTGAACCGATTCGAACGCTTGACGCTATTCACATCGCCAGCGCTTTGTTCGCCCAATCTGCTGTCGGCTCGCTCGTGGTCTTGAGCCTTGACGAGCGCATTCGCGCCTGTGCCCGAGCACTGGGATTCCCGGTCTCCCCGGAATAGGTCGGCGCAACGCATAAATTTCGGGGACAGGCACCATAACCTCGAAATATTGACCTCTCTTTTCATCGTTGAGCATGTCCTATCGCATCCCGAATGGTTTTTCACACTAGATGTTTCGGAATGCTGACCTATTTCAGGCAATTTCGAGGTTATGGCGCCTGTCCCCGAATTACTTACGGATGAACGTTCACCTGTGTTTATCTGCGGTTCTTTTTTGTGTGATAATCTGCCACCACCTTCAGGAGGATCAAAATGCTATCGCGTATGGATCACGAGCTTCCCTCTCGATGGCTTGCAATCCTGGTGACAGCCTTTGTCGCTCTGATCCCCGCCGCAGCGCAGGAGCGCGGCGGCGTTGCGCAGCGCGCGCTTACGGCTGCGGACTATGCGCGCGCCGAGAAGTTCATGAGCTACAACACCACGCCGCTGGTGTTCGGCACCAGCGTGCGCCCCATATGGCTGCCGGACGAACGCTTCTGGTACCGGAACACGACGGAGAAGGGAAGCGAGTTCGTGCTGGTCGATCCTGCGAAAGGGACACGCGCCCCCGCCTTCGATCACGCCAGGGTGGCAGCTGCGCTGTCCGCCGCAACAGGCACGAATTACGAGGCGGGCAAGCTGCCGTTTACAGAGTTTGAATTCTCTGCCAACAGGGCTGAGATATCGTTTAACGTCGGAAATCGTCGCTGGACATGTGGTGTCGAGGGCGACAAATGTACTGCGACCGAGCGCGCTGCGGAGGCACCACCGGGCGGACGAGGTGGCGGCGGCGGGCGCGGCGCCGGCACTGGCCCTGGTGTCCGCAACGACGTCCTGTCCCCCGACGGCAAGCGGGCGGTCTTCATCCGCGACTGGAACCTCTGGATCCGCGATGTTGCCATCAGCAAGGAATCGCAACTCACGACCGACGGCGTCAAGGACTTCGGCTACGCGACCGACAATGCAGGGTGGAGTAAGAGCGACCGCCCGATCATCCTCTGGTCGCCGGACTCCAAAAAAATCGCGACCTTTCAGCAGGATCAGCGCGGCGTTGGCGAGATGTACCTGGTAAACACCCAGGTGGGTCATCCACAGTTGCAGGCATGGAAATACCCGCTTCCGGGAGACGACGTGGTCACGACCATTCAGCGGGTGGTCATTGATGTCGACACGCCGCGGGTGGTGCGGCTGGAGATGCCTCCGGATCAGCACCGCGGCACGCTCGCCGACGACATCAAGGCCCGCGGAGGTGGGCTGGAAGATGTCCAGTGGAGCCCGGACTGCTCACAGCTTGCGTTTGTATCCACCTCCCGCGACCACAAGAGGGAGCAGCTTCGCGTCGCAGATGCCGCGACGGGCGCGGTTCGCGACGTGCTCGAAGAGACGGTGGCGACCTTTTTCGAGTCCGGGAACGGGCGCGTCAACTGGCGTTATCTGCCCGGCTCGAATGAAGTGATTTGGTTCTCCGAGCGCGACAACTGGGGGCAGCTCTATCTCTACGATCTTCAGACCGGTCGGCTGAAGAATCAGATCACCACGGGCGAGGGGAACGTGACCCAGCTGCTGCGGGTCGATGAGAAGAATCGGATGCTGTACTTCCTCGGCGTGGGCCGCGAGAAAGGGCGCGACCCATATTTCATCCACCTTTACCGGATCGGGTTCGACGGCAAGAACCTCGCGTTGCTCACGCCCGAGGATGCAAACCATGAGGTCACGCTGTCTCCGTCGGGGCGCTTCTTCATCGACAGCTGCTCGAAGCCCGACGCACCGCCGGTTACCGTGCTGCGGGATGCGGAAGGGAAGATGCTACTCACACTGGAGAAGGCTGACATCTCCCGCCTGGTGGCAGCCGGATGGAAACCGCCGATGCCCTTCACCGTCAAGGCCCGCGACGGCCAGACGGATCTCTACGGCCTGATGTATCGCCCGACGAACCTCGATGTCACAAAGAAGTATCCGATCATCAACCGTATTTATCCGGGTCCGCAGACGGGCAGCGTGGGGGGCCGGAGCTTTTCGGCCGCACGCGGCGACACGCAGGCGCTCGCGGAGCTTGGCTTCATCGTCGTTGAAATTGACGGGATGGGGACGCCCTGGCGCTCGAAGAAATTTCACGAGGCGTACTACAGCAACATGGGCGACAACACGCTCCCCGATCAGGTGACGGGGATGCAGCAGCTCGCCCAGCGGTATGCGTGGATCGACATCGACCGCGCGGGAATCTACGGCCACTCCGGCGGCGGCTATGCGGCCGCCGACGCGATGTTTCGCTACCCGGACTTCTTCAAGGTCGGCATCTCCGAAGCGGGAAACCACGATAACCGGGAGTACGAGGACGACTGGGGCGAGAAGTGGCAGGGCCTGCTGGAGCGCAGACCCGACGGCAGCACGAACTACGACAATCAGGCGAACCAGAACGTGGCCAAGGACCTCAAGGGAAAGCTGCTGCTTGCGCATGGCACGATGGACAGCAACGTGCCGCCGTACAACACGCTGCTCGTGGTCGACGCGCTGATCAAGGCCAACAAAGATTTCGATTTGCTGCTGCTGCCGAACCGCGGCCACGGGTTTGGCAACGAGCCCTACATGGTGCGCCGGCGTTGGGACTATTTCGTCCGTTACCTCATGGGTGCCGAGCCGCCGAAAGAGTATGAGATGCACCAGCCGTCGGAGGGCCGCAACTAAGACGGCAACCGCGGAACACACGAAATACATGAGTGATTAAGGCACTGGAAAAACTGAGGAGCATGTTATGAATCGCTTTTCACCTCTTCACTGCATCGCCGTTGCCACCATCCTGTTCCTGGGCGCCATATCGGCAAATCCGGCTGCGCAAGGACCATCCGACCCTCTCAAGGACCTGTTGGACCGGCTGACGTTTCGGAGTATCGGTCCCGCCACCATGGGCGGTCGCGCCGACGATCTGGCCGTGCTCGAGACGCACCCTTCGGTTTTTTATGCCGGATTTGCGACCGGTGGCCTGTGGAAGACCATGAACAACGGGACGACGTGGACGCCGGTGTTCGATCATGAGGATGTCGTCTCGATTGGCGCAGTCGCCATTCCGCACGACAGTGCGGACCTGGTTTGGGTGGGCACAGGCGAAAACAACAACCGCCAGAGCTCTTCATGGGGCGGCGGCGTATTCAAATCAACGGATGGCGGCAAGACCTGGAAGAACATGGGCCTCGTTGAGTCCCGGCACATTGGCCGCATCGTCATCGATCCTATCGATCACAACATCGTGTACGTGGCGGCGACGGGGCATCTATGGGGCCCGAACATGGAACGGGGTGTGTTCAAGACGATCGACGGCGGGCTTACGTGGACGCAGGCGTTGTTTGTTGACGAGCAGACGGGTGCAACCGACCTCGTGATGGACCCGTCGAACAACAAAGTGCTGTACGCCGCGATGTACCAACGGCAGCGCTCCACGTGGGGGTTCAACGGAGGCGGCCCGGGAAGCGGGCTTTACAAATCCACCGACGCCGGGAAGACATGGACCAAGCTTGCCGCCGGCATTCCTGCCGGCGCGTTGGGTCGCATCGGGCTCGACATCTACCGCACCGATCCGAAGATCGTTTGCGCGCTCATCCAGCACGAAAGCGAAAGCGGACTCTACCGGTCCGATGACGCGGGGGCGAGCTGGACGAAAGTAAGCAACGCCAACCCGCGTCCACTGTACTTCAGCCAGATCCGAATCGATCCGAATGACGTTCAGCGAATCTATGTCGTCGGCGTGCGTCTTATGGTGTCCGACGACGCGGGCAAGACGTTCAGGGAAGTCCATCTCTCCTATGCCCGGCCGGGCGGCGAGCGCCCGCGCGACGATCTGGACGTTCACGCGATGTGGATCGACCCTCGAGATTCGTCGCACCTCATCATCGGCTCGGACGTGGGGATCGCAAAGTCTTACGATCGCGGCGCGACGTGGGATTACGTGGATAACCTGCCGGTCGGCCAGTTCTACCACGTCGGCTACGACATGGAAACGCCGTACCGCGTCTACGGCGGGCTCCAGGACAACGATGTGTGGGGTGGGCCGAGTGCCGTGCGCAACCGCTTCGGCATCGGCAACCGCGATTGGTTCACGCTCTCCATCGGGGATGGGTTCGTTGCGATGGCCGATCCGCGCGATGCGCGGACCCTGTATGGGGAAACACAGGGCGGCAGCATCGTGCGCGTGGACCGCGACACGAACGAGCGCAAGACGATCAGACCGCAGGCGGCACGCGGCGAGCCGCCGCTGCGCTGGGCGTGGGACACTCCGTTCCTCATTTCCCCTCACGATTCGAACACCATTCTGATTGCTGCGAACAAGGTTTTCAGGTCGGCGGACCGTGGGGACTCATGGGAAGCCATCAGCCCGGACCTGACGAGCGGAATCGACCGCGAGACGCTCTCTCTCATGGGTGTTGCAGGCAAGGAGATCAAAATCTCCAAGAACGATGGCGTCTCCGGCTACCCAACGATTGTTGCCCTGGCAGAATCGCCCAAGCGGGCCGGGCTCTATTATGCCGGCGCTGACGATGGGACAGTCCAGGTCTCGAAAGACGGCGGCAAGACATGGGTGGACATCAGCGGGAAGTTTCCGGGTCTGCCCGCGCAGGCGTCGGCGAGGCGCATTGTCGCATCGGCTTTCGAAGAGGCGGTGGCGTATGCGACTTTTAACAACCATGGTGCGGATGACTATGCCCCCTATGTCTACATGACCAAGGATTACGGCAGCACATGGACGTCACTGGCGTCGACCCTGCCGAATGGACAGACCGTCAACTGCCTCACCGAAGATCCGAAGAACCCGAACGTGTTGTACCTCGGGACGGAGTTCGGATTGTTCGTGACGCTCGACCAAGGCCGGCATTGGGTTCACCTCAAGAACAATCTGCCGACCGTGCCGATCGATGAGATTACAATTCATCCCCGACAAAACGATATGTTGCTGGCCACCCACGGGCGGAGCCTCTGGATCCTGGACGACATCGCGCCGATCCAGGAAGCCGCAGAGGCGATGAAGACCTCGGCCCATTTGTTCGACATACCTCCCGCCGTCCAGTTCAATCCGTCGAACGATTACGCCAGTTATCCGGGGGACCGGCGCTTTTGGGGCCAGAATCCCGAGTTTGGCGCTGCGATCAGCTACTACCTGAAGGATGCGGCGAAAGATATCCGGCTCACAATCCGCGCTGCGGGAGGTACGGTTGTGCGTGAGATGTCCGGCGACGATTTGACGCGCGCCCGCAGTGCCGGTTTGAACCGTGTGTATTGGGATCTCCGGCATCAACCTTTGGAACCACCTCGGGGCAGATCGGGGCAACGTGCGGGCGGCCCCGGCGGCGGTGGTTTCGGAGGAGGAGGTGCTGGAGGCGGCGGTTCACCCGGCCCATTTGTTCTGCCTGGAGAATATCGGGTCACACTGACGGTTGACGGACAAGAAGTGGCAAGTCATCCGGTGCTGGTGCAGGGAGATCCGCTGATTAAAATCAGTAACGCTGATCGCAAGCTGCAGCATGATACGGCTCTCACGCTGCACGAGCTTCAGCGCTCGATGAATGAAGCCTCGGCGGCGGTCAGTGCTGCCACCGACCAGATCCGTGCGGTGCAAGACCTTCTGAAGACTGTGGCAAATCCCCCGTCGGCGGTCATACGGGCAACCGACTTTCTCGCGGGCCGGCTCGCCGGCATCGGGCAGTCGCTCGGTGCCGGCGGACAGCCGGCAGGCGGCAGGGGTCGCGGGGGTGGCGGGGCGCAGCCCATGGGCAACCAGCTATCCTCGGCCAAGAGTCAAATCATGGGGTGGACTGCCGCGCCGAGCGCGCAGCAGGTCCAGCTCGCACGCGAGATCCGCGAGCAACTCATCAAGCTGATTACCGATCTGAATGACGCGATAACGACGGCGATCCCGGCGCTCTACAAGACGCTGTCCGACAATAAAATTCAGCCGCCACCATTGAAGCCGATTCCGCCGGTCAAGGTGCCGGCGCTGCCGGATTAAACCGCTTTCTGGCTGTGGTGCGCGAAGCGCTTTGGAGTGCGGTGCCTCGGCCTGTTCCTTGCACGCATTTCATCCTTCGTCGACATCTACTCTTCAGCCCTTTACTTTCGCGTTCGCACCTCTAAAGCTGCCCTGAACATGATGCCGATGCCCGCACTCACGTACATCTTTGTCTAGGATGATCAGGATGCGTATAAAGATCAGGCCTCGCCGCCACAGACATCGCTACCCGTGGCGCTACCCGCGGACTCTTACTCGAAAAGCGGGGACGTCCCTATATTCCCCATCCCTGTCAACCACAAGTGAGTTTCGACCGTACTAAAAACGATTCAACATCTCTACTAGCATCCATCGAAGTCTAGGGGCAATGGCAAGGCCGTTATCCAAACTGAGGAGATGTTGCGGAGCAGTCGCGGGTATCCTCAGATGAGCGGACCGGCCCGGAAGCAACGGGTACGGACCAGGTCTTGAAGGCGAAAAAATTCATATGCTCAGTGTCCGAACAGCAGGCGTCAGATATTTCATCGTGCTATATTATCTGTTTCTGGTGGCCCTCCATTTCGCCACTCGGGACCCCAACAAGCCATTTGATGAACAGGCCATCACCTATTCCATCATCATCCTTGTCATTTGCGGTGTGCTGGCCGCGGTGAAGATGTCCCCCGTGCGATTGTTTGGCCTCTCCTTGGACAAGCTGAGCGGCAGGTTATTCCTCTTCATTCTACCGGTGTTTCTTGTCAGCAACGTTTTTCTGATCGTCCTGGACTTAGTCCTGAGCGGCACAGCGTTCGAGCCGCGGTCTTTCAGCATCCGCACCCTGCTGAATGCGCTGTTCCCCATCGGCCAGATCCGAGCCTTCGGTGAAGAACTGGTCTTCCGGGGATTCCTCCTCTCTAAGACCGTGTCCAGGGACAAAAAGGTATTTTGGGCAGCCAACGTGATTCAAACCCTGATATTCACATCTCTCCATGGTCTGATTCCCATGCCGCTCGGGGCCAAGATCGTGCTCATCCTCTTCGTCGTCACCATTTCAATTCTCTACGGCCTTTTGAACCGCAAATTTCAATCTCTCCTCCCCAGTGCCATTCTTCATTCGACGAACGGATTGATTCAGAATCTGATGAGCGTTGTTTGAGAATTAAAGGGGACAGTCACCAAAACTCCCAAATGCCTGGTGGAAATTGGGGGATTAGCGAAATTCGGTGACAGGCGCCGAATTGCCTGAAGAAGGCTGCATCCGCGCAAAACCAATCGGGCAATTCGGCGCCTGTCACCGAATCTCGGGCGCAACGGGACAACCATAATGACCTTGTGGTACTCTAAATTACATGTTAAATAGGCAGGGCTTTACCCTCACGCTCAATCGTTAGAGGAGGTTCACCAATGGCCGGCATCATCGGCTACGGAGCATACATCCCTCGCAATCGCATCAGAGTCGAAGAGATCGCCAAGATCTGGGGCGCGGACGCCCCCAGTTACAAGCGCGGCCTTGGCCTGGAGGAAAAGTCAGTTCCCAGCCCGGACCAGGACACGATCACCATGTCCGTAGAAGCTGCCAGGAAGGCCATTAAGCGGGCGGGAATCAACCCCGAAGAGATCGGGGCAGTCTACATCGGCTCGGAGTCACATCCGTATGCGGTAAAGCCATCCGGCACGGTACTGGCTGAAGCCCTTGGAGCCACCCCGGAGGTCCACTCCGCCAGCTTCGAGTTCGCGTGCAAGGCCGGGACCGAGGCGATGTTTGTTTGCCTGTGCGAGGTCGAGTCCGGGCGGATCAAGTACGGGTTGGCTGTAGGCGCAGACACCTCGCAAGGAGCGCCCGGTGACGCCTTGGAGTATTCTACGGCCGCTGGCGCTGCGGCCTTCCTTTTCGGCAAGGAGAACGTGGTTGCTGAGGTGAACGAGACCTACTCCTTCATGACGGACACTCCGGATTTCTGGCGCCGGGAATACCAGCACTATCCGCGGCACGCCGGCCGCTTCACTGGGGAGCCGGCCTACTTCAAGCACGTTCTCGGAGCTGCCCGCGGCATCATGGCCAAGGCCAAGATGACGCCCAGAGATTTTACCTACGTGGTGTTTCACCAGCCGAACGGCAAGTTCCCTTTGAATGCCGGCAAGCAGTTGGGTTTCACCAAGGAGCAGATCGAGACCGGGCAGCTGGTGCCGAAGTTGGGAAACACTTACGCCGGGTCCTCCCCGATGGGTCTTACCGCCATCCTGGATGTCGCCAAGCCTGAAGACAGGATCCTGATGGTTTCCTACGGATCGGGCGCCGGCAGCGACGCCTTTATTTACACCGTGACCGGCCGCATCCAGGAGATACAAGACAAGGCGACGAAAACCCGGGAAATGCTCGACAAGAACAAGGTCTACTTAGACTACGGGACCTATGCCAAGTACCGCGGCAAGATCCGGAAGGCGGAGTAAGGAGAAGCACGGATGAGAGATGTAGCAATTCTGGGCGTCGGCTTGAACAAGAAATGGGGAGAGCTCTGGAACATGTCCCTGCGGGACATTTTCGTCGAAGCCGCGCTGAACGCCCTGGACGACGCCGGAGTAGACCACTTCGATTCGATGTACGTAGGTTGCATGAGCGGTGGCATGTTCGTGGCCCAGGAGCATCTGGGCTGCCTGATGGCCGATTATCTGGGCATGAATCCTGTACCGGCAACGCGCGTGGAATCCGCCTGCTCCTCGGGTGGCGCGGCCTTCCGGCAGGGATTTGTAGAGGTGGCCTCCGGAATCAGCGACCTGGTCCTGGTGGGCGGCGTGGAGAAGATGACTGACGTGAGCGGAGATGAGGCAACCCACGCGCTGTCCGCGGCCTCAGACATGGAATACGAGGCTTATGAAGGAATCACTTTCCCCGGGCTGTACGCCTTGATCGCCTGTGCCCATATGCACCAGTATGGAACCACGCGCGAACAGTTGGCGCATGTGGCCGTGAAGAACCACAAACATGGCGCGATGAACCCTGTGGCACAGTATCCATTTGAGATCACTCTGGAAGAGGTCCTGGGATCCGTGCTGGTGGCGGACCCGCTGCACATTCTGGATTGCTCGCCGATTACCGACGGGGCTGCCGCAGTAGTTCTCTGTCCCTCAGAGATGGCTCGAAGGATCTCCAAGAAGCCCGTGGTGAAGGTGCTGGCGTCGGCTCAAGCTTCGAGCACGATTGCCCTGCATTCCCGCAAGGATCTGACCTGGTTGGAGTCCACGGCCAAAGCCGCTTCTGACGCATACAAGATGGCCGGTAAGAGTCCCAGAGACCTGCACGTGGTTGAGGTACACGACTGCTTCACCATCGCCGAGATCATCGTTTTGGAGGCTTTGGGGCTGGTGGAACGAGGCAAGGGCGGGCAGGCGGCGGAAAGCGGCATGACCGCGCTCGGCGGCAAGATCCCGGTGAACACCAGCGGCGGGCTGAAGTCGAAGGGCCATCCGGTGGGCGCCACCGGCGTGGCCCAGGTAGTGGAGATTACCAGGCAGCTCCGAGGCGAGGCCGGCGCGCGTCAGGTGAAAGGCGCAAAGGTCGGTTTGACCCAGAACATGGGAGGCACGGGTGGCAGCAGCGTCGTGCACATCTTCGAGGCGGTTTAGTCCTCGTCACTCCGGCAATCTGAATTCCGAACGAGGAGGTTTTTAGGCCATGGCCAACCCTGCAAGGTATTGGAGAGAAATCCCTCAGCGCTACCGCCTCGAGGCCGGGAAGTGCGTTTCCTGCGGCGAGATCTACTTTCCACCGCGCCTCATCTGCGCTAAGTGCAGGTGTCGTCAGTTCCGGACCGTAAGGCTTCCCGACGAAGGTCACCTCGTGACTTACACCGTCATCCGGGTCGGGCCGTCCCAGTTCGCGGACGAGACGCCCTATGCCGTAGGCGTTGTCGAGTTGGACGGCGGAGTCCGGATCACGAGCCAAATCGTGGACTGCGACCTCGACAAACTTGCCGTGGGCCAGCGTGTACGCGTGGAGTTCCGCAGGATCCAGAAGCAGGGAGACACAGGCATCCTATGCTATGGGTACAAATGCGTGCCTGCCTAGAGGTGAGAAGGACACGGATGATGCGCATCGGCAAATCTTGTCCCGTGCTGTCGAGAACCGTGTGCGTAAAAAGGCGGGCGTTTTTGCGATACCGTCAATCCAGGGGCTTACGCCATCCACCACCCTCACCCTAACCCGGGCGTGGCCCCGTAGACTTCGCAACCCACACAACTCATTTCGAGACTCCCGGCTCTCATATGTTTCGCATAGAATCCAAGATCAATCCCCAGTCCAAAGAGTTTCAGGAAAACGCAGCCGCGCTGAAGGCTCAAACGGAGGAGTTCAAGCACAGGCTGGCAGAGGTGAAGAAAGGCGGGCCGCCTTCAGCGCTGGAAAAGCACAAATCTCGGGGGAAGCTGAGCGCCCGTGAGCGCCTCGACCTTCTTTTTGACCGCGACACGCCGTTCCTGGAATTCAGCTCCCTGGCTTCCTACGGGATGTATAACAACGACGCGCCCGGGGCCGGGGTTATTACGGGGGTCGGGGTAGTGCACGGCAAGGAAATCCTGGTGGTGGCCAACGATGCCACAGTCAAGGGCGGGACCTATTTCCCCGAGACGATCAAGAAGCACGTCCGCGCTCAGCAAATTGCGCTGGAAAACCGCCTCCCCTGCGTGTATCTCGTAGACTCCGGCGGCATCTTTCTCCCCCTGCACACCGGCACCTTTGCCGACAAGGACCACTTTGGACGGATTTTTTACAACCAGGCTCGGCTCTCCGCTCTGGGTATTCCCCAAATCTCGGCAGTTATGGGCTCCTGCACTGCCGGCGGCGCCTATGTTCCTGCGATGAGCGATGAAACCGTAATCGTCAAGGAACAGGGGACTATCTTCATCGGCGGTCCTCCCCTGGTCAAGGCCGCGACAGGCGTGGACGTCACTCCGGAGGAGCTCGGCGGGGCGGATGTACACTGCCGCATTTCTGGCGTGTCCGATCACTACGCCTTAAACGACCCGCATGCCATTGAGATCACCCGCAACATCATTCAGAACCTTCCGGCGCTTCAAAAATTCCCTCTCGAGGTCGCCGAGCCGGAGGACCCGTACTACGATCCCCACGAGATCTACGGCGTGATCCCGAAAGACCTTCGGAAACCTTTCGACATGCGCGAGGTGATTGCCCGCATCGTGGACGGGAGCCGCTTCCATGAGTTTAAGGAACTCTATGGACTCACTCTGGTCTGCGGCTATGCCCGCATCATGGGCTATCCGGTCGGCATTGTGGCCAACAACGGCGTCCTCTTTTCGGAAAGTTCGCAAAAGGGCGCGCATTTCGTTTCGATGTGCGCGGTACGAAAAGTCCCGCTTCTTTTCCTGCAAAACATCACGGGCTTTATTGTGGGCAAGCAATACGAGCACGGCGGCATCGCCAAAGACGGGGCCAAAATGGTTCACGCTGTGGCCAACGCCCAGGTGCCCCGGTTCACCGTCATTATCGGCGGTTCTTACGGCGCCGGTAATTACGCGATGTGCGGGCGGGGGTATGCACCGCGTCTCCTTTGGATGTGGCCGAACGCCAGGATCGCGGTGATGGGCGGGGAGCAGGCGGCATCTGTACTGTTGCAGGTCAGGATGGAGGGCCTCAAGGCCAAGGGACGGACTATGAGTGAGGAAGAGCAGGAGAAGTTCAAGGCGCCCATCCTGGCCCGGTATGAGGAAGAGTCCAGCGCTTATTTCAGCAGCTCCCGGCTGTGGGATGACGGCATCCTTGATCCAATCGATACTCGCACCGCGATCGGGCTGGGCATCTCCATGGCGCTTAACGCTCCGATCCCCGAGCATCAATTTGGTGTGTTCCGCATGTAGAAAACTCGATGTTCAAGAAGATCCTGATCGCCAATCGCGGAGAGATCGCTCTGCGCGTGATCCGTGCCTCCCGAGAAATGGGAATTGCCACGGTCGCTGTGTACTCAGCCGTGGACCGTGGCGCCCGTCACGTGCAAATGGCTGACGAAGCCGTTTTCATCGGCCCTCCGCCGCCTCTGGAGAGTTACTTGAACATCGACGCCATCGTGTCCGCAGCCAAGAGCACCGGGGCTGAAGCAATCCATCCCGGCTATGGCTTCCTGGCCGAGAACCCGCAATTCGCGCGGCGTTGCGAAGAGTCGGATCTCGTATTCATCGGTCCCGATTCCGGGGCTTTGGCCCTGGTAGGGGACAAGGTGGCTTCTCGCAAGGCCGCGGCCGGCATCAAAGCGCCCCTGATTCCCGGGATGATGGCTGTCGGCAAGGCGCTGCGCGAGTTCGAAGAAGCAGCTAAGAGGATCGGCTACCCCATCCTCATCAAAGCATCCGGCGGGGGCGGAGGCAAGGGCATGCACATCGTCCGCTCGCCCAAGGAGCTTAGCTCTGCCATCGAGACCAGCCGGCGCGAAGCGCGCTCGGCTTTCGGCGATGACTCTGTCTATCTTGAGAAATACCTCGAACAGCCCCGACATGTGGAGTTCCAGGTTCTGGCAGACCGGCACGGCGGAATCGTGCATCTCTTCGAGCGGGAGTGCTCCATCCAGCGCCGTCACCAGAAGATTCTGGAGGAGACACCCTCGGTTGCCCTGGATGACAAGTTGCGCCAGCGCATGGGCGAGACGGCCGTGGCGATCATCAAGGCTACCAATTATCACAACGCCGGCACGGTAGAGTTTCTCCTGGACAAAGACCGGAACTTCTATTTTCTTGAGGTCAACGCGCGCATCCAGGTAGAGCACCCGATTACTGAGATGGTCATGGGAGTAGACTTGGTGAAGCTTCAAATCCGGATTGCGTCCGGAGAGGCGCTTCCGTTCCAGCAGTCCGACCTGAAGCAGCGCGGCCATGCCATCGAGTGCCGGATTTACGCAGAGAATCCTGAGCAGGGCTTCCTCCCGAGTCCGGGCAAGATCCTTTTGGTGGAGGAGCCTGAAGGGCCGAACATCCGCTGCGACTCCGGAATATATTCCGGGATAGAAGTGACGCCGCATTACGACCCGATTCTCTCCAAACTCATCGTCTGGTCTGAGGACCGTGAATCCGCCCGCAGGCGGATGATCTCGGCCTTGAGCGACTATGTCATCCTGGGGATCCCAACGACCGTCGCGTTTTTGACCGACGTAGTCAGCCATCCCGAATTCGCTGCGGGCAATACCCATACTCACTTCATCGAGCAATACCTCCCGCAGTGGAGGAAAGACGAGCGCGACGGTAACCTTCTCGAGATCGCCTTGATTGCCGGGGCGCTGGCCGGTTCTCAGCCTTCGAGTGTCGGCGTGAGGGAACAGATGCCGAGAAGACCGACTCCCTGGCAGACCGCAGGGAAGTGGACGATCGGCGGAAGCTAAAATGGACTACGAATTTTCTGTAGGCGGCACAGTGCACAGGATCTCCCTGGAACACACCGAAGGGAAAGTCGTTGTTACTCTCAACGGCAACCGGCTGGAGTTGGATGTGCAGCAGGTTTCCTCGCAGGCTGTTTCTCTCCTGGTCGACGGGAAGTCATACCTTGCGCACGTAGCCAGACAAGGAGAGAAGGTCTTGGTGGCTATCGGGGCGCACCATTTCTGCCTGATAGAGCCGGAACCGGAAAGCGCGCTGACACGCCTGAAGGAGAGTCTGCCGGAACAAGCCGAGGAAACGGTCAAAGCTCCGATGCCCGGGTTGGTTATCAAAGTGAATGTATCGGAGGGAAACGATGTAAATCCTGGTGATGGATTGATCGTGGTGGAAGCCATGAAGATGGAACACGAGATGCGCGCCTCATTTAGGGCGATCGTGGAAAAGATTCACGTCAAGGCGGGGCAGCAGGTGGATGCCTTTCAGCCTTTAGTGGAACTGAAGCGTGTGCAGGAATAGCACTCTCATTCAACGGGGTCAATGCGAGCTAAGGGCCTGTCAATGAATAACGTTTACACTTTGCTGCTGGCCCCCAGGCCCGCTGGCGAGGCGCGAGCGACGAGCATACTCTTTGGTCTGTAAGGAGCGAGCAACAAAGCCAGCGGGCCTGCGGGCCGCAGCCCGGAGGGGCGCGGCGGCGGGCGGGCATCTGCTTCGTTGCCGCTCCTCGACGATGCACACCGGCATCGCCTGCGTCGTGGCGCCTCGCATCTGCCCGCCCGGCGCTCGCGCCAAAGTGCAAACGTTATTCATTGACAGGCCCTAAGGAGGCAATCATGTTCACGAACCTCGACTTGACCGAGGAACAAGCACTTATCAGAAATACTATAAGGGATTTCGCAACCGAGAAAATCGAGCCCATCGCTGCGGCATGTGACGAGCAGCAAAAGTTTCCCGAAGAAACTGTCCAGGAACTCGGCAAACTGGGCATTCTTGGCATCACCGTACCCGAGGAATACGGCGGCGCCGGCGGCGATCAGTTGAGCTACATTCTGGCTGTTGAAGAACTATCCCGCGTGGACGCCTCGCACGGGCTGACGCTGGCAGCACATGTATCCCTGGGCATGTATCCGATATTGACCTTCGGCACCGAGGAACAGAAGAAGAAATATCTCCCTCCCCTTTGTGACGGCAGAGGGCTCGGGACATTCGGCCTCACCGAACCCAACGCAGGATCCGACGCCGCCGCAACACGGACGAAAGCGGTGCTCGAAGGCGACCAGTGGATCATCAACGGGCGCAAGCAGTTCATCACAAATGCGACGTACAGCCTCTGGCCGGTTATCACCGCGAGGACCGACAGCAAGATTCAGGGTCCCCGTGGCATCAGCGCGTTCATAGTGCCGGTGCAAAGCCCTGGCTTTCACTTGGGGAAGAAGGAGAACAAGCTGGGACTCAGGGCGTCGGACACGCGCGAACTTATCTTCGAGGACTGCAAAATCCCGAAGGACAATCTGCTCGGGGAATTGGGCCAGGGCTTCAAGATATTTATGAATACTCTCGACGGCGGCCGCATAAGCATTGCGGCGCTCGCACTGGGCATCGCCCAAGGGGCGCTGGACAAAGTGATTCCCTATGCCAGGGAGCGCCGCCAGTTTGATCAGCCCATCGGGTCCTTCCAGTCGGTTTCGAACATGATTGCGGACATGGCGACGGGAATCGAAGCGGCGCGGCATCTCACCTATCATGCCGCACGAGTCAAGGACGCAGGCAAAGCCCATGGCCAGGAATCGGCCATGGCCAAACTGTTTGCGAGCGAAGTCGCGATGCGCGCCACCACCAAGGCGGTCCAGATTTTCGGTGGCTACGGATACACCAAGGACTATCCTGTGGAGCGCTATTTCCGCGACGCCAAGCTTACCGAGATCGGCGAAGGGACAAGCGAGATACAGCGCCTGGTTATTGCGCGGCACTTGTTAGGAAAGTTGCAATGATGCAGAGCTGCGAGCTACCGCATCTTGACAAGTTTGCTCCCCACTTTGTCATTCCCCGGATCGTAGACAACCACTTGGATTTCGGGGACAGGCGCCATAACCTCGAAACTATTCCAAGACTGGTGGGAACTGATCTTGTGGAATTTCGAGGTTATGGCGCCTGTCCCCGAAATCCAATTGAGGCAGGAATGATGGTCTTTATGAGCAAAATATAGGGTGGCGTCCCCTATCATCCTTAAAAGCGATAAAGATAGGATAGTTTGAAGAAGAACTGCCGGCCGTCGTTGATGAACCGGCCTGCATTCGGCACGATTGCACTTCCGTCGTCGTACGGCACCAGGTTGATGTCCTGCAGGTTGGAGTTGTAGCCGATGAAAAACGCGGTGCCGGGATTGATGAGATAAGTGACAAGAAAGTCCGCATTGAAATTCCTGTTGGTTGACAGGCGTGTCATGGCCGGATTGCCGAGCAGCGAGTCGTATTGAAGAATGAGACGCAGGGAAAGCCGGCGATCCAGCTGCCAGTTCCAACTGGAGCGCGCGATGTGGTTATTGAAAATGCCGGCTTGGATTCTCCGGTCCGAAAGGCGGGAGAGGATATAGTAATTCACGATCCGCAGTGGCGTGATCGGACGCAGATTCATCTGCACGTTGACCTGTGTGCGATTGGCCAGTCCTGGCTCCTCGCCGCGGTTCGGAACAACATTTACTGCGCTTTCGCGGACCCAACCGAGACTGAAGCTCAGCTTCTGAAAGTAGCTACTGGAGATTCTGGTTCCCCAGCCCTTCTTTCCGAAATCCCGGCTCTCAGTCAGCGATGGAAAATCCTGCGGCCGAAGCCGCTCCCGCGCAGTCGCATAATAGACCCGGATGCGCGTCTGTCCCGTCAACTCCATATTGAGCGCGGGGCTGAATCCGGAATCCAGGCGGATGCCCCCTCGGTCCCAAAGCATGCTGTGGGAAAGATCGGGCCCCCATGCAATGAGAATCCTTCCCTCCGGGCGGAAGCGGTAAGTCAAAGTCTCCTGCACTTGTCGGAAGCCGGTCCGATTGACAAATCCCGCCGAGGCGATGAAATGTTCGCCGATATCGTCATAGAGTGCGCTGAAGTTAAGCTGGCGGCCACTTCGGGCGATACGCGCCGCGTATGCCGGTCCGGCCAGAGTATTCCCTTCGCCTGCTCGCGATCGACTCGTCGCTCCCTGAAAGGTAGTGGTCCAGTTTCTCCCCAGCCGGAAGTTGGCATCGACTCCTGCAATCCGGTTATACGTGCCCATAAATTCGCGATCGGTGTAAATCAGCCCGACGCTGGACTGATTTAAGATGTCCCTGCTGATGTGCACGATCCCGTATTTCGCCCGCTGGTCATATGCCGGGTCCCCCTCCAGCACTCTTTTTCCGGGCGCCTGATCATCCATGAGCATGGCTCCGACGGCATACGGCCCTGCCTTGCCGGTGAGCCGCCCGCCGAATTGCGGATCTGCAATCCTGCGCGTGAAGACCAAATTGATTGGGGTTTCGAAGTAGTTGGCATTCTCCATGAAGAACGGGCGTTTTTCGGGAAAAAAAACCTCGAAGCGTTGGTTGACGGTGACTTGCGGATCGTCGGATTCGACCTGGCTGAAGTCGGGATTGACCGTGGCGTCGAGAACCATGCGGTCTTTAAAAACCACCTTCGCATCAAGGCCGGCATCGAACTCGCCACCGACCTGCCGGAAGTACGGCCTTGCGGCGTCACGGTCGTCCAGGGCGCGGAACGAGCGGAAATTGGCATAGGGAATCAACTGGACATTGCGGCCGGGCGAGATGTTTTCCAGACCGCTGGCCGTTCCCGCTTGATTCAAGCGCCCGCGTACCCGGCTCGAAATGTGCGGCCACGCAGATTGTTCCGGTATGCGAGAGATATGCCGGCGAAACTGGATTCCCCACGTCTGCGTGGCGGCATCGGGAAAACGCAGGCTCCGGAAAGGGATGGCCATCCAGACGATGAAACCGCGATCCGTCCTCCGGCCTTGGGAATGCCAGAGAGTATCGAAGCTGGCATTCTCCCCCTGGTCTTCCTGGTAGAGGGCATCCCATTGAACGCCGAGTGCGTTGCAGTCGAACAGATAGGCACGACGCCGGTCATGGAATGTGTCGAGGACCAGTTCGACCCAGTCGTCGTTGTCATCGATGTTTTCCCGGCGCGCCATGGTGCCGCGAACCTTTGCCGGCTCGCTGTCGAATGCCACGAAGACGGCGTAGAGGTTTTTCTGATCATATCCGAGGTACACGATGGTCTGTTGCGAGGACGGTTTGCCGTCGCTCGGCGCGGTTTGCAGGAAGCCCTCGATCTTGACCATCTGGCCATGGATGCGGTTGCCTGGCGCCATGGTGCGGAAGTCATCGATCGAGGGTGCATCGATCACTCGCGGGATGACAATATGAATGGCGGACCCGCTCGCCTGGCCCATGGACGCAGGGACAAATACAAGTAACTGGATGATCGCGGGAGTCATGAATAAAAATCGGATCAACATTCGTAGATCTGGGAACATAATAATCATCTTTTGCATTAAGCCGGACCTGGAGAGCGAGGTCCTGATTGGATTTCGAGCTTTTTGGGGCGACACACTGCCATTGAACATCATCGTGCGGAGCACTTTCAGCCTAAAAGTACTTGATTCATGGCATTCCTGCGAAACCCATCATCCGGGACACGGCATGCCGGCTGCGTTTCTTGTCGCTGGTATTTAGCGGGAACAACCGTCGGGAGCTTTGCGTCTATCCCGTTAGCGCAGACAAGAAATCGAACCTTTTCGCATCCCGCACGAGGAGGTCCAACCAGCCATGTTACGCCATCACATCCGAATCGGCATCCGCAGGCTTCGGAAAAACCTTGCATTTGCATCCATCGTTGCCCTTACGCTCGCTCTGGGAATCGGGCTTAACACCGCCATCTTCAGCATCATTCAAACAGTACTGCTGCGCCCGCTGTCCTATTCCGATCCCGGGCGTCTAGTTACAATCAATCACTATTATGCGCAAATAAACCTGGTTTCCGGAGTATCGGTGCCGGGATTTCTCGAGTACCGGGATCATACCCGAAGCTTCGAGAGCCTGGCGGTGACGGCCGGATGGACGACAAACCTTACGGGAATCGGCCAGCCGGAGCGTCTCATTGGCGGCCTGATTTCCCAAGGATATTTCGAGGTGTTCGGGATTCCGCCTGCCATGGGACGGGACTTTCTGAAGGCGGAGGACACTCCCGGCAATGACAGGGTAGTCATCTTGAGCAATGGTTTCTGGGAGCGGCGCATGGGTGCCGCTCCCGACGTTATCGGCCGAACACTGCAACTCAATGGCGAGGCACACGTCATTGTCGGCGTCATGCCGCGTGGCTTTGTAGACTTTTTCAATCCGGACCGGGAGTTGTGGAGGCCTCTGGCCCTGTCGCCCGAGCAACTCGCCAGCACCAATATTATCCGTGAATGGCTGCAGCTTGTCGCGCGCCTCAAACCGGAGGTCACGCTCGAACAGGCACGGCACGAGATGGCAGACAAGGCTGAGAGCCTCCGGCCACAATATCCCAATCTTCTGCCCGGCGATTGGAGACTGCCGGTGACCTCCCTGGATGAGAGGGCAAAAGCCAGTTCACGCGCTCCGCTCCTCCTGCTTGCAGGCGCAGTGGCTTTTGTCCTCCTTATCACCTGCGCGAATGTAGCGAATCTATTGCTTGCGCGCTCGATCGGCAGGCGCAAGGAGATCGCCATTCGAATGGCAATCGGCGCGGGACGCCGACATATTCTCGGCCAGTTGCTGGTTGAAAGCCTCATGCTCGCCGGGCTAGGAGGCATTCTCGGCCTGATGGTAGGTTACTGGGGACTGCGCGCCATGGCCGCCATGGCGCCCGCCGCGTCCCTCGCCGGCGCCATCCATTTCGACGGGCTGGTGCTGCTGTTCAATATGGTCATCGCTCTCCTCGCCGGGATCATGTTCGGACTCGGGCCGGCGGTTCAATGTGGACGTGCGCATCTGCAGCCCGTGCTTCACACCGGAGGACCACACCTTTCCATGGATCGGGGAGGACACAGGCTGCGCGGGCTTCTGATCACGGGAGAATTTGCGCTCTCGCTTATGCTCATGATGGGAGCGGGCCTGCTTATGTGGTCGATCGCCGCACTGCAGCGCGTCGATCCGGGATTCGACCCTAGGAACGTCCTGACCGCCAACATCTCCCTGCCGGAACCCAAATATCAGGATCCGGATTCCCAGATTGCGTTTGCAGATGAGCTTTGCCGGCGGCTTGACGCTATGCCGGGCATTCAATCCGCGGGAATCACGACGATTTTGCCGTTCAGCGGGAACTGGTTCACCAGCATTTTCAGCGTCGAGGGTTATGTGCCGCCGAACAACGAGTCCAGGCCCTGGGGTGATATTCGAACAGTCGATCCTGGTTACAGGCAAGCCCTCAGGGTGCCTTTGGTCCGAGGCCGCTTCTTCAATGACACGGACCGCATGGGAAGTCCCGGAGTCGTAGTCGTGGATGAGGAAATGGTGCGTCGCTTCTGGCCCCACGAAGACCCGATTGGAAAGCGAATCACGGGCGACAATCCCGAGGATCCCAAGGCCAGGTGGAATTCCGTGATCGGAGTCGTGAAGCACACAATGATCGAGAGGCTGGATGCGGAGGCCCGGGTGCAGGTCTATTTCCCTTATCGGCAGGTGGGCGGAAGGTCATTGAACCTGGTCGTGCGAAGCGCGACCGATCCTTCGAGTGTGGTCTCGGCCGTCCGCCAGGCAGTGCGGGAGATCGATCCTGATCAGCCCATCGCGCGAATACGGACGATGGAGGATCTGGTGTCCGCCTCTATCGGGGACCGGCGGCTGACGATGCAGCTCCTGATCCTTTTTGCCGGTCTGGCGGTACCGTTGTCGTGCGTCGGCGTTTACGGGGTTTTGTCTCAAATGGTGGGAGAACGAACCTGGGAAATCGGGGTGCGTATGGCCTTCGGCGCCAGCCGCGCATCGATCGTTCGAATGCTGACAAGACACGGACTCAGGCTCGCGGTTGCCGGTACGGCACTCGGATTACCGGGCGTGTTGGGTTTGACGCGCTTTATGCAAAGTCAGCTGTACGGCGTCACGCCGACCGATCCGATCACTTTAACATCCTCCGCCATGCTGCTCATCGCCGTTGGTTTCCTGGCCATATTGCCGCCCGCCTTGACCCAAGCATCTGCCTGCGCGACGAAGAGCAGTAGTCCGCTCAATAGGCGGAAGAAGTTGGAAGGGCACGCCAGCACGAGCGATTCAAGGGAGGCGGCTGCTTCTTGCGCCGATGCCCACAGCCGCTGTTCATGCCAAGGAATCAGGAAGCAAGCCAGCCTGCGGCGTAATATCCTCAACAATCAATTGTTCTTATGTTAGCGAATAACTACCACGGGGTGGCGGATTCATTTGTTGTATTTTTCCACCAGCTGCGTGTGCTCTGCTTTAGCCTTCTGGCTTAGCTCCGGGTCCATCAACAGACGCAGGCCTACGGCTCCCATAACCTTGGCTGTCAGGACCAGCGATCTGTGCCCCGTTGGGCTAATGCTGATGTCCGCATTCTGCTGTGAGTGTCCGGGCACCTCGGGGATTCCTTCGGTACCGATGCTGATCTGAACGCCGGGCACAACCAGCGTGCCGTACCCTGTCTCCTCCCAATCGTTAGGGACGGCTCTCTCGCCGCTCTTCACCCCCCCATAATCCACGGCATACTGGAAGGCAATGTCATTCATCACCCCCACCGAAATGCCCGCGACGTATTCTCCATAATGGTCGATGTTCACCGTGGTGCCGGTCGCCAGCGCAGCCCCTTTCGCCATGTTGTCCAGCTCAGCCATTTTGTCGTCGATCATCTTCCCCGATTTCTTCGGGCTCATGGAACCGACCGGCGTCTGATCGATGAGGTGCCGGATCCATATCGTGGCCGAAGCCATCTCGGGCACGATATTGGGCGCCACGCCGCCGTCGCTCACGATTCCATGGAATCGGAATTGCGGTTCGGAATGCTCGCGCATCATGTCCACGGAGTGAAAGAGAAGGAAAACGGCATCCAGGGCGCTTCTGCCCTCCCAGGCGCTCTGGGCGTGAGCCGACTTGCCGTGGAAGGTGTACTTCATCTGTCGGATGTTGCGGGCGGAGAATCCGCCGGGATAGTGCAGGGTCTCGCGCGCGGTGCCATGGCTCCTCAGCATGAAATCGATTCCGTCATAGTAGCCGGCTTTGGCTTGTGCCGCCTTGGAGGGAGGTCCCACCTCCTCGGCCGGGGTTCCGATCACCCACACGCTCCCCGGGATGCCGTTCGCTTCCATCGATTGGGCCAAGGCAATGGCAGCCCCGATGCCTGTGGGTCCCTGCATATTGTGCTGGCAACCATGAAACGGAGGGTTGCCCCGCAGGGCATCGTATTCCACGGCGATGCCGATGACAGGGTGTTCCGACTTTCCTTTGTATTTGGCCTTGAAGGCGGTGGGCATACCCGGAGGCCCCGAGTAGCCGGCAGGAATTCCTCCGATTACTTTCAACCGGTCGAAGTTCGGATCCAGGCCCGGCACCCCCATCTCGATTTCAAAGCCGTGTCTCTTCAGCTCCTCGGTGAGCATCGCCGCAGCTTTGAATTCGAGGAATCCCGGCTCGGGATTCTTGTATATCCAATCGCTGATCTCGATCATTCTGGGGCTGAGGGCATCGATCCTGCGGTCTGCTTCCTGGCGCAAGGAGCGGATCCTGGAGGTCTCGGGCGGTATTACCTGCTTTGAATCCTGGGCCGACGACCACGGCCCGGGAGACGCCATGATTGCCACCACGAAGACAAATCCGACTGCCCGCTCTTTTCTGGTGTACATTTTCGCCTCCTGATCATCGTTGGGACCCATGCATTATAGTTCGGAATTCGAGATTCGGGGACAGGCTACTCAACCTCGGAATTGGCGTGTAGATCTGGGGAGGTAATATTCATGAAAACCTCCAAACAAGTATTGCGTCCCCGGATCTACGGATCTCCTATTCCATTACCCAATCTCTCAGAGCCATTACATGCCCGATGGATAAGGCCTTGCGGACATATTTGTCATCGGCGGATACGTAGATTCCGCGGTGCTTGAGGGCCAGGGAGTGATACGCGGCGTCATAAAAGGTCACATCGATCGCACTCATGATGTCGAGTATCATCTCAAACAAATCCGCCGCGCGCTCCTCTTCGAACTGATATCCAACATAAATCTCGAGCAGTTTGCGGGCTAGATCGGCCTGCTTCGTGCCGAGGATGTTGCCGACCTCGCAGGCCCAGAGGGACGGCAGGATGATGCGGTGCCGGCCGGCAAGCCACAACCGCCGGATGGCCAGCGCCTTCTCTCGATCTTTCGCGTCAGGCGAGTCAAGTCTCCATTTGAGAAGCACGGAGGCATCGGGAACAATCACAGGCTCGTTCATGCCCTGCCCCGATCCTGGCGTATCGCCCTGACGATCTCCCACGTCGAAATTGCATTCGTTTGACCGCGGAGCCGATCGTGTTTTTCTGCCAGCTTTTGCCGTTTGATCTGCAGAAGCTCCTTGCGCAGAGCCTCGTTGATGATTCGGCTGCGCCTCCCGCTCTCGACCAAGCGGTCCAGGTCGTTCTTGACGTCGTCGTCCAGCACAAAATCAACCTTTACGGCCATAAATGATCTCCGATGAAGGTACTGCGTAAGGAGTAACATACTTTACCATTTTTCTGGAAGACGACTTGTTGCCATCTCGGCGCAGCAGGACCTTGAATGAGCGGTTCCTGTGAAACAAGCAGGGTGGCACAGGACTATCTCACCAACATTCGAGGAATGCGGTCCGATCCGCGTTTTAGTTGCTGATGGGGAATTTCTGCTATAGGGATCCAAACCAATTGGTAACCACATTGAGCCTTAGAAGATCCGGCTTCCTCCGATTTTCTCAACAATCCGGTAGTGCGAAACCGTCTGGCCGATCTCGGGCATATTCCCCTCTGGCACAGCATGTCAGGTTGGGCTGATCAGGTGGAGCCGTTATAAGCCGCGAGTTTCGTGTGCGATAGGATATTTGTGACAGTGACTCGTAGGCCGTAGGCCCCGGTGGCAGGCCCCGGCCGCCGGACGGGGCTCAGAGTATTGTTCCTTACCGAGCGCCGTCTGGCAGCCGGCGCCCACGGTAGGCCCCGTGCGGCGAGACTGTCTCAAAATTCGACGCAAGGAGCTTCGATAATTTCTTCCGGAACCGGAAACAACAACTGCCGGCTGTAGTCGGCGCGAATCTCGTGGGTGCGTTGCATGGCGACTTCCGCCATCACCGCGTACACGCCGATCGCCGCCATTATCAGAGCCACTGTGGCGAAGATCCCGAGCAGGAGCATCTGGAACCGCCGGGCCGCGAGCGACGCACCCAGGACATCCTCCAGGGGCCTTGGCTTTGGGTCCTCCAGTCGACAAAGTTGGGAGGCGAGACCGTTTCCCGGTTCATCTCCTGCTGCGGATTGGATTGCCACAGTGTGACGAGTCGTTCGGGATTCTGGAAGGGCAACGGATGCAGCAGCAAATTCCGGCTGTACGTCAGCTGGTTCTGAACGGCACCCCGTTCGGTCGGCTTGAACGATGGTTATGCCCAATTACATTCTATTACCACCACCTACATACAAGACCTGTCCAGTTATCCAATCGGCCTGTTCTGAAGCAAAGAAAATAGCTGCTTTTGCTATGTCTTCGGGCTCGCCTATTCTTCTCAACGGATAACTTTCAGCTAGACTGTTCTCTAGCTCCTTTGGCATCCAACCTGTCTGAACTGCACCAGGAGAAATCACATTGACGGTTATCCCATAAGGCCCCAATTCAGTAGCAGCGGACCGAGTATAACTTTCGATTGCGTATTTGCTAGCTCCATATGACACATTGGAGGCATGACATCGCGCACCATCTGTGGTCATATTGATAATTCGCCCCCACTTTGCATTCCGTTTTATGTGTCTTCTTGCATATTCTGCAATCATCAGAGCTACAGCACGACTGTTTACGGCAAAATGCTCGTCGTGAGAATTTGATGTAATTGGGTGGAGATGATATTCAGCTGCAAAAATGGGTTCTTTTCCAATTCCTCTCGTGGAATAAATGTATCAGGATTATCAAAGGCAGCGTTATTGACTATTATGTCGACGTCGCCAAGATTTTTTTCAGCTAGGTCAAACATCTTAGGTATGTTGTCTGGGTCAGACAAATCCGCTTCCCAAGCATAGCATCGTCCGCCAAGATCGTTTATTCTACTTGTGACGCTCTCTCCTGATTGAGAAATCATCTTACAATAATATGCACGACCAGGTGTGGTTGCTCTATCAGCATTCTCCTTTGTTTCACCGTACAACTCGGGCGATTGCCGCAGATAATTAACAAATACCTTTGCACCTTCTTTGGCGAAAGCCAATGCGATGGCAGCTCCAATTCCATGATTGGCGCCGGTGACAATAACCACCTTGTCTTTGAGCCCTGTATTTATCATAGTATTATGATCTCCACACTAAATCTATTCGCACAACGCGCTGGGTAAGGCGCGCTGCGATATCTTGCAGAGCTGCGAGCTACCGCATCTTGACAAGTTTGCTCCCCACTTTGTCATTCCCCGGATCGTAGACAACCACTTTGAGAATCAGCTTCGGAACCTTAAGCGGAATCATGGTAGAAAACGGAATCGACGACTGCATGAACCGCAGGTACGTCTCCTCCTGTAGCTGCATGTCCATCGTCTTCCATTCTTCACCGAGACAGTGTCTGCTGGCGTCCGCGTAGAAGACGACAATGCGGAGCGTCCCTGAGTGCCGGCCATTAACAGTCCTGAACTCGACCTTCGCAGGGTCAATCTGCAGATCAACCTTGATCTGGGGTCGGCCATCGTCGTCCTTTATCTCAGAAGTGGCGATCTTGAAGGGAATGTCCTCCAGATCGGGTTCGTAACCTGCCGCAGCTGAGATGCGGCTGAAAGCGAGAAACTCCTTACGGTCGTATGGCTGCAGCGCGTCGCGGGCATAATACCCGTGGCGGAAAGACACCTTCACGCCGGGCCGGTTCACCTTTACGTTGATCTGGCGGTATCGCCCATCCCAGCGGTCATCCTTCGGATAATAGCCCAGAAGGTACTCGATGCGCGTGGTTTCGTTGACGCGCTCGAGCGCGTCGCCGATGTCCCGGTGGATAGCTGCGCGACCTCCTGTGAGGTATGAGATGTTTCTGACGCTTTGGATGGCGTCGAGTCGATTCCAGGCCGGTTCCGTGAACGATTGAGGGATCGCGAAAATCTTGTCGATTTCGGACTGGATGGACTTGGGTATCTCTTTGCTCCCGTAAATTGCTGCAAGTCCGCTGTTACGCGATTCCATCCACGATTCGATGGTCTCGTGCCTCCGTTTGTAGCGTTTGGAAAAGCCGGGGACGCCTTTCTATTTCTGGCATCTCAGCGCATCTGTTCACCGGCACCCTCGACAGAAATAGGGAGGCGTCCCCGGTTTTCGAGAGAATTGCGTTTTTCACTCGTCTTGCCACTGCGGCTTGCGCTTCTCGACGAAGGCGCGCATGCCTTCCTTGCTGTCTGCGCAGGACATGACGCGAGCAAGCGCCGACTCGAGATACGCGAGATCCTCGCGCAAAGCCCGGCCTTCAACGTGCAATATGGCTTCCTTGCCCAGGCGGAGGATGCTGGAGCTTTTCTCGCTCAGGCTCCTGACCAACCGGCCGGCTTCGGCCTCGAACCGATCGCGGGGATATAGGTGGTTGACGATTCCCGACTCCATTGCGGCCGCGGCCGGCAAGCGTTCTCCCAGGAACAGCATCTCGGTCGATTTCTTTCGCCCCACGTGACGGTAAAGAAGCGCGAGAAGCATCATGGGAAACATCCCGACCAGGATTTCGGGCGTCGAGAAGTGAATGTCATCGCAAGCGAGGGCGAGATCGCAGGCGAGAAGAATGCCGAGCCCCCCCGCCGTGACGTGCCCCCTGGCCAGTGCAACCGTGGGCTTCGGGCAATGAAGAATCTCCAGGAGCAGTTTCCGGTAGTCGCTTGGGCTGAAGGCCGGGCCGCCAGCTTCTTCCTCTATTGAGGATTTCAAGTCGACCCCGGCGCAAAAGACTTTATCTCCTGCGCCTGTGAGCGTAACAACTCGAACCGCACGATTTTCGGCGGCCTCGCGCAACGCCTTGCTCAGCCCCTGAAAAACGGCGTGATTCAGCGCATTCCTCCGCTCGGGGCGGTCGATGGTGAGGGCAAGGATTCCTGAATCGAGTGAAGAACGTACTTCGTCCGCCATCGGTAACCTGCCAGTCTACCGGTATTTCTATCTCGGGCCCATCGGGGAAGCAAGCAGAAACTCTGGGTGTGAAATTCGGTGCCTGTCACCGAATTTCCTTGCCAAGCTTCAGGGCGCGGATGCGTTTGTGCAGGCGGGTGCGCTCGATGCCCAGCGCGCGGGCAGCCGCCGAGACATTCCAACCGGACGCTTCCAGAGCCTGCCGGATGAGGTCGCGCTCCGCCTGGGCTCGGGTCTCCTCCAGACTGGAAGGTACGGCCGTATCGCGCGGGAGCCGGATTTCCAGTGGGATCGATTCTGCCGTGATTGGATCGGAAGACAGAATCGCCATGCGTTCGATGACATTGCGCAATTCGCGGACATTGCCCGGCCAGCGGTAGTCACGCAGCGCTTCGTACACCTCGGGTTCGATGCGTTTGGGCTTGAAGTTGTTGCGGCTGCAGAACTCCTCCAGGAAATATTCCGCCAGCGGGCGGATGTCTTCGGGGCGCTCTCGCAGCGGGGGCACGCGGATCGGCACCACGCTGAGGCGATAGAAAAGATCTTCGCGGAACTTCTTCTGTTTCACCAGCGCAGCCAGATCCTGGTTCGTGGCGGAGATGACGCGCACGGTGACACGCAGCGTCTCCTCCCCGCCGACGCGCTGGAATTCTCCTTCCTGCAACACGCGCAGCAGCTTGGCCTGCGAAGCCTCATGCAGATCACTCACTTCATCCAGGAAAATCGTGCCGCCGTCGGCCAACTCAAATTTGCCACGCCGGCTGGCAGTGGCGCCCGTGAAAGCTCCTTTCTCATGGCCAAACAGCTCGCTTTCCAGCAATTCAACCGGGATGGCGGCACAATTGACTTTGATGAACGGGCCGGAAGCGAAACGGCTTTGCCGGTGCATCTGTGCCGCCAGGAGTTCCTTGCCGGTGCCAGATTCTCCCATCAGCAGCACGCGTGCGTCGGAATGGGCCACGTGGGTGGCCTGTTCCACCACACGTTGAAAGGCAGAGCTGACGCTGATCATGCGCGGTCCTTCTCCCACCAGTTCACGCAGCCGGGCATTCTCCTGCTGCAAGGCCGCCTGCTCCAGAGCGTTTTTCAACACCAGCAGCAGCCGGTCCCGGCTCAGCGGTTTTTCCAGGAAATCAAAGGCGCCGGCGCGCGTGGCCGTCACGGCATCGGCAATCGTGCCGTGCCCGGAAATCATGATGACGGGCGCCTGATTGTCCATCTGGCGCAGATTGTGCAGCAGATCGATCCCGTTTCCGTCCGGCAGGCGAACGTCCAGCAGATAAGCATCCGCCCGGGAGCGGGCCGCCCGCGCCCGAAACTCCGCGGCCGTCCGGCACATGAGCACGTCGTAACCGGCTCCTTCCAACACCAGGCGCAAGGACGTGCCGACATTCACCTCGTCATCGACGATCAAGATCTTTTTTGAAGACATCGTTCAAGTCTCTTTCGCGCCTTTGGGTCTCAGCGTCTTCGCGGTGAAAAATGAAACGCCGGGAATACTGTCGAGGCTCAAAGACTCCAGGGATTCACGATAGTGCCAAGGGAAGCAGCAAGCGGAAGCCGGCGCCTCCCAGTTGGCCCTCAATGGCCTGTAGATCTCCTCCGGCCAGCAACGCATTCTTGCGGGAAATGGAGAGGCCGAGCCCCATGCCGTGTTTCTTGAAGGAAATCGAAGGTTCGAAAAGCGAGCGGCGTGCTTCGGCGCTCAAACCCGGACCCGAGTCGTGCACTTCGACCAGCACTTTTGCCGGTCCAGTTCCTGTAAGCCCCAGCACCTTGCCCCCGGCGCCTGCGGCCTCGGCTGCATTTTCCAGCAGGTTGGTCAGGATTCCTTTGACCTGGTCCACATCTGCCCAGGCGGCAGGGAGACCATCCGCCAGCCTGATCTCGTAAGTCACGTCCGGATGCGCCACCAGCAGAAACTGGGTGCGCTCTTCCAACAGGGCATTGAGGTCGAGAGCCGCGGGATTTGTCGGAGGTTCCATGGCAAACTCCGAGAAGGCGCGCACGCGCCGCTCCAGGCTCTCCACCTCGTCGACCACAACCTGGGCTGCCTGCTCCAGAAAGCGCCGGTCGGCGGCAGGCTCTCGGGCCAGGATTTCTTCCACGGTCAGCCGTATGGGGGTCAGGGAATTCTTCAACTCGTGTGCCATCTTGCGAGCCAGGATTTGCCAGCTGGCGATCTGCGTCAGGTAGACAAGGCGATCCCGGCTCTGCTGCAGATGGCCCGCCGTGTGGTTGAAAGCCTGGATGGCACGCCCAACTTCATCCTGCTGTTTGGAGTGAAGCCGCGTCTCGAAGTTCCCCCCGGCAAGCTGCAGAAGCCCGGCCGTCAACTCTTGGATAGGGCTGCTGATGCGATGGGCCAGATAGATCACGCTCAACAATGATAGAACCCAAATGATTGCGCTCAGCAGCATCAAAGTGTAGGTAAATCCGCGCCGCAGATCGCGCTGCCGGAGCTTCTCCACCTGGGAGCGCGCCTGACGGTATTGCCGGGTCACCTCCTGCATGCGGATGCCGTTCAGACTCTTCGAGTAGAGCCACACTTCCGAGCCGTGACGCACCAGGTAGTTCAAGCGGTCGCCATCCGGCTCCGACAACAGGAAACGCTCAGGGTCCGGGCTTTCCCAAAACTGCTGCATCGACACGGGCCAGCTCGTCCTGGTGGCGGCAGTGTATCGTTGTGCTTCAAGCCGGCCCGCGGCCACGTCGGCCTTAAGCTCCTCGCGAGCCTGCCGGTAATACTCGCGCGCGGTCGTTTCCAGAGATTTGGAAAGCCGGTCCAGATCATCGGTGGCCACGTAGCTCAGGCTCTGTTCCAGCAACGCCGCGCTCATCCACAGGATCGCCGCCAGCGGCACCAGGGTCGCTGCCAGAAATATCAGGATGAGCTTATTCCGAAGTCGGTTCACATTCTGTCCCGCGACCCACCGATCAACATGTGATGCCGATGCCACGGATCGCCGGGGACCAAAAGACTCCGCGCAGTCCGTCGCATCCGTGGCGAGAGTGTTGATTCTCTCTATTTCTTATCCTTCAACTCCGCCAGCTTCAAGGGACCTGAGACCGCTTCCCACCGAAGCGGCGCCTCACGTCCCTTGCGGCTGAAAACATCAATCAGGCCTGCCAGCGTCAATTTGGAGGCGGTTTCGCTGCTGCCTTCATTTTCCGCTACCCGGCATTCCAACTTTATCATGAAGGTCTTCTCCGGAGCCAACGCCGGCAGAGGCGCCGGCATGTTATCCAGGCACCAGGCCTCCGCCTCTGCCGCCGTCAGGTGGGATCCGGGGCGTCCGGAACGGACTGTCTGAACGACGGAGAATCTTTCTTCCCACAAGTCAAAACTCACCACGAATCTCTCCTGCAGATGATAGAGCGTTTTGTTGCTTTGACCTGCGGTGAGCGTCAACGCGAAGACATAGGTGACCGAAGCTCCGTTATGGAGCTGCTCCAGGGGTTTGCCCTCGAGAAAGTGCAGTTGGGGAGCAGCCACGCGCAGGCGATCGCCATGGCGTTCGACGGCCAGGGACTGGTTCTGGGCTTGAAGCTGGGGACAAAAGGTCCCGGTGAGGCAAATCAGCAGACTCAAGTATCGGTGGTGTCTCATGTGGCCCCCTAGAACCTGAATCCCAGCATGAACATCGGAACCACATGATGGAGTCGGATCGGGAACGCCAGCGATGCAAAGAAGCCATCTCTCGTGACATAACCGAATCCTAGTCCATGCCGCACTTGGCCAGGTCGTCCCGGATCATAGACCGTTCCAACGTCATAGAAGAGTTGGAACGGGCGATAGCGGTATTCCAGCGAGCCGTAAGCGAGGCGGGCGCCTCCCAGCGGCGCGACGTCGAACTTGTTCCATCCCTTCAAGGTGAGACTGTTGCCGAGAGAGAAGCGCTCAAACAGAGGAGCGGCGCCTGTGATGAGGCCGCCCTGGAGGTGGGCTCCAAAGAGATTCCTGCCCTTGGAGACCGTGTAGTCGACAGTCGCGAAGTGGCGTGTGTAGACAAAGTCGCTGTCAAGGATCCGCGTAGCTGTCCGCAGGCTGTAGCTCGCACTGATATTGTGCCGGTAACGGCTCTGGGTTGTCACGACATGGCGGAATTGGATGCCCGCAGTTCCGGCATAAGCCGTCTGCGTGTGGGTTTCCGGATATTGGATCTGAAAGCGTTGAAAGCTGGTGCCGACGCTCAGTTTCAAATCGCGCAAGGGAATCACCGACAGGGAAGGGGCGAAATCCTGCCGTTGGCGATAGACGCCGGACACGTTGGATGCTGCGGCCAGGGCCGTCTGAGTGGCCTGGTTGAAGGTCGGATGGTAGCTGTCGAAATCGATTCGCAGCTGGACCATATCCGTTCCCAGCTTCCTGTTTTCGAAGCGCAATAGGATGCCTCTGTTGCGCTCCAGAAGCTCGTCGGCACTATCGACGAGTCCAAAGGCGAAGACGTTGTGGTGAGAGTCGACGCGTGCTTGGGCTGTGATGTTTAATCCTTCCTTGGATTCGTACACGACCGGAGGGACTGCAAGTTCAAACCGCTTCCACCGGGTTCTTTCCGCTTCGAAAATCACTTTGACATGGTCGGGTTTGTCCCCACGCTTCACTTTGACCGCGATCGAATAATCCGGCAATTCTCTGCGCAGTCGGTTGGCTAGTTTGTGGGCGGCATCCTGGTCGTATTTCTCTCCGACCATCTTTTGCATGTCGTCATGCAATGCCTTGGTGATCTTGGATTGAGAAACTCCCGAAAGCTCGACGCTTTCCACCGCATAGCGTGAATTCACGTTGGTCTCGGGCTTCTGATCGCCGGCCTTCACCAGTGCCGGCCAAAACAACATCAAGAGCATGGTGATCAAGGTTGTGTTTTTCATGCCCACGTTGTTTGCAATATTCCAGCCAAACCGTAAGCGGTTCATATGAAAGAAGATTACTTTGGCGACTCCGTGATTTGAAGTCACAGGTGTGTGGCTTCCTTCACAGACCGTCATAAAAGGATGCCGCATGATCGCCCACCATTTGTAGCGCGGCTCTGCCGCAAGAAGCAACCTGGAAACGCAATCCGCCCAAAGCGCCGGCCGCGCCCGCCGCCGTCTTCCGGTGCTTCCTCCGGCATGCGGATGTTGTCTGTTGGCCGATCAGGCACGATCGAAGACCGCCGTCCTGCTCCAGCGAATGACCGGCCGATCCACCAAGCGGAATCCCGCACATTTCGCGGATTCCACCGTTGCCGCGAATTGTTTCTTGGTAACATGACCGCTTGGTTCAGCTATGAGGAGCTTTCGGCCTTGCCGGAGCGCCCGATGCAGCTCGCCGAAGAAACTCGCTCCATCCGGCAGCTCATGAACCACGGAAAAAGCGAGCGCGAAGTCGATCGTGCCGGCAAGATCGTCCACATTCAGCAGGGTTTCGCTCGCCAGGCGTGCGTCGATCCTGTCGTCAACCGTAGCCCTGCGCGCGCGCCGCTTCAGGCCCGCGATCATTTTGGGTTGCAGGTCAACGGCCACCACCTTGCCGCGCGGTCCGACAAGCCGCGCTATCTCGATGGTGAAAAAGCCCATGCCACAGCCCGGTTCCAGGACCTGCATCCCTTCCGCTATGAATGGCCGGAGTATGGCCTGCGGGTCCTGCCACAGCCGCCGCAGCGGGTTGGCAAGAAAATAACCGAGCCACCAAGGACAAACTCTGCCCGCCATGCCGTCACCTCATGTTAAGTTCAGAAGCATCGTAGTGCAGAATCGCCACGCCATCAATCGTCGGAGTCCGATCCCCTGTGGCAGTTACAGAATCGTACGTGGGAAAAGCGCATGTCGGGCCTGCTGGACTCTCATAGGCAGGAGCAGTTTCGCGCTCTGACTGCACCCCTGTCGGGCAAGGAGCTTGACTCTGCTCGAAATCTCTGGTATTTAACCATCTGGTTAGTTAAATGAGACAGTCACTGATTCGCAAGCGCCAGCGCCACCTGCATCGCCGGGACAGCCTCCGGACGAGAGCCACGATTCTGGCGGCGGCCGAGAGGATTTTTGCGGAAGCGGGACTGGCGGGCGCGCGCACGGACGCCATTGCCGCCGCCGCGGGCGTCAACAAGGCGATGCTCTATTACTACTTCAAGAGCAAGGACGGCTTATACCGGGCTGTTCTTGAAGCCAATGTGGAGGAGTTCCATCGCGGGGCTGAGGAGGTGCTTGCGAGCGAGGGATCGGCGGGATCCATCGTGCTCCATTATGTCGGCCATCATTTCAGCTTCATAGGCGCACGCCCGTATTATGCGCGTTTGTTTCAGCGATTGATGATGGCTGGAGACCGGAGCGTGGAACGGATCATTAAGTTGCACTTCGTCCCGCTTTTCAGAAGATTGGCAGCGTTGATTGAGCGTGGGGTGCAGTCGGGGGAATTCCGGCCCTTGGATGCACGGCACACGGCGATTTCTCTGGTGGCGCTGTTGGTGTTTTATTTCAATGCTGCGCCGATGGCTCAGAAGATAGGAAACATCGACGTCTTTGACCGCGCGCAGCAGGCGCTTCGGAAAAAGGAAGTCCTGAAGTTCATCCGCTACGCATTGTTCACGAATCCGGAGGCCGTGGAAGAATGATCAAGCGACTGCTCGTTCTGGTCCTCGTGCTGGTTGTGGCCTCTGCCGGCGTTTTTCTTTACAGGATGCTGGACCGCCCGCAGGGATTGATGCTTACCGGCATCGTCACGACCCATGAAGTCAATGTCAGTCCCCTGATCCAAGGTCGGTTGAGCCGTTTGCTGGTGAAGGAAGGAGATACTGTGACGGCGGGCCAACTGGTGGCTGTCATCGACCCGCAGGAGTTGCAGGCCGACCAGTCCTTTTATCTCCACACGGAGCAGGGGGCGGCCGCTCAGGTCGAACAGGAAGAGGCGGTCTTGACCTACCAGGAGGCGTTGACGCGCAACCAGATCAATCAAGCCGAAGCCGCCCGTGCGGCAACCCAGGCCCAGGCAAAGGAAGCGCTGACGGATCTCGAACTCAACCGGGTGAATTATGAGCGTGCGCAAAGCCTCTACAAGAAGGAGGTCTATTCGGCGCAGGCCTTGGATCAGGCGTGCGCCACTTACGAAGCATCTCAAGCGCGCGTGGAATTGGTGCGCAAGCAGGTGGACGCCCAAAGTGCGGCCGTGGCTCTGGCCCGGTCCAATGAGAATCAGATTACGATCCGGCTGAAGGAGCTTCAGGCCGGACGCCGGCAGCTACTGGCGGCCGGCGCGCAGAAATCAAAAGCGGATGTGCGCCTGGGCTATGCCGAAGTGCGGGCGCCGATCAATGGCGTGGTGGCAGTGCTGGCGGCGCGCCAGGGCGAAGTTCTCAGTGTCAGCCAGCCGATCTTGACCTTGATCGATCCGGATGGCCTGTGGGTGCGCGCCGATGTCGAGGAAACCTATATCGACCATATCCGTCTGGGCGATTTGCTGAGGGTTCGGCTGCCTTCCGGCGCCGAGCGGACCGGAACGGTTTTTTACCGGGCCGTGGATGCCGATTATGCGACCCAGCGGGACGTCAGCCGCAGCAAGCGGGATATCAAGACGTTTGAGATCCGCTTGCGGCTCGACAACAGCGACCGCCGTCTGTGGCCGGGCTTGACGGCCTATGTCCTGTTGCCGCTGCAGGATGTGCAGAGCGCTCCTCCCGCTCCTCACTAGGGAGTGGAACGAGTAACGTCATCGATCTTGGAGTCTCTTGGTCTTGATGGATCTTGCCATTTGCAACCGACCGGCATGAGACCAAGACGCAAAGAGCCGAGCATTACGAGGATTTGCCGTGCTCGCGATTGAGGCGACCAAAATCAGGAAGTGCTTCGGGACCTTCTGCGCAGTGGACGATCTCACGTTCACCGTGGAGGAAGGCGAAGTCTTCGGCCTTCTCGGCCCGAACGGGGCGGGCAAGTCCACGCTCATCCGCATTCTGACGACGCTCCTGCCGCCGACCTCCGGCGTCGCTCTCGTCAACGGTTTCGATGTCGTAACCGCGGCCAACAAAGTGCGGCGGACGGTCGGCGTTATTCCGCAGGCCATGACCTCCGATCTCGATCTGACCGCCAGGGAGAACATGGAGATTTTCGCCAAGCTCTACGGCGTTTCAAGGGAGAGACGGAAGCGGGTGAGCAAGGAGCTGCTGGATGCAGTCGATCTGGGCCAGTGGGCGGACAAGCCGGTGAAGAACTTTTCCGGTGGAATGCGCCGGCGGCTCGAGATCGCCCGCGGCCTGGTGCACGAACCCAAGATCTTTTTCCTTGATGAACCGACGACCGGCCTGGATCCCGTCTCGCGCGTCTCGGTGTGGGAGATGCTGATGAAGCTAAAGGGAGAGCGCGACTTGACGATCCTGCTGACCACGCATTACATGGACGAGGCAGACAGGTTGTGCCACCGCATCGCCATTGTCGATCACGGCAAATTTGTCGCCCTTGACTCACCGCACAAGCTCAAAGCTTCCATTCCGGGCAACAACATTCTGGAGGTCAGTTTTTCCACCGTCCCGGACGGCTGGATGCAGACGTTAAAGCAGCTTCCGGATGTGCAGGCGGTCAAGGCGGATGACCACATTTTCCGCATCAGCTCGAATAACGGACCAAGGACGACCTCGGAATTGATCGAGGCGGCGCGGCATGCACATGTGGAGATTCGGTCACTCTCAGTTCAGAGCACCACACTGGACGACGTGTTCATGCATTACACGGGCAGACAGCTCCGCGACGCTCTGCAGGATGCGTTGAGGCTGGATACCCGGTGGGCGTATGAACGCCGGTGAGGAAACTCCATGCAACGCACTTTGGCTCTGATTGAACGCGATGTCCGAAAGTTCAGGCGCAGCCCCACGCTCGTGCTGACCTCCATGTTTTTCCCGCTGATTCAGCTGGTGGTTCTCGGGTACGCGTTTGGCGGCAAGTTGAAGAATCTCCACGTGGGAGTCGTCGACCAGGATCGTCAGATCGAGACGGTAAAGCTGCGCGAGATGTGCGGCGCCATCGCGGCCAATGCGCGCACCTTTGACACCATCATGTACGCCGATGAAGGTCAGGCGATGGCGGACTTGCGCAACGGACGCATCAGCGCGGTCCTGGAGATCCCGCCAAACTTCTCGCGTCGGGTCCTGGCAAAGGAAGCGCCGCAAGTAGCCCTCATTGAAGACAACACGGACAACTTTGCTGCTGCCACGCTCGAAGGTATATTTGGGCAACTGCTCGGCAGCTTCAACCAGCGAGGCACGGCGCCGCGTGTGCCGCCTCAAGTCACGCTCTCTGTGGTCGAAGTTTATCCGTACGTTCCCTATATTCAGTATCTCCTGTCCGGAACAGTGGTATTGGCAATTTTTATCTCCGCCATGATCGGGGGCGGGATTATTTACATTGACGACAAAGCGCGCGGGCTTCACGAGGGATATCTGGTCACACCCATCAGCAAGGTGGAACTCATCCTGGGATTTACATTGTCGGGCGCGATCAAAGCCTGCTTGTCCGGCGTCGTCCTGGCCACTCTGGGGTCAGTCATAGCCGGCATCCCGCATCCGCTGGATCCGATCCGCCTTGCCAAGCTACTCGTGGTTATCGTTATTTCCGCTTTGGCCCTGATCAGCATGATGTTTATGTTCATGGTGCGCGTGAATGATCCCCTGGTCCCGCGCGCCACCATGGGGGTCTTGAACACGATGCTCTACTTTCCGAGCGGCGCCGTCTATCCGGTCAACGGATTCCCAAATTGGATGCGGACAATCTCGGCGGTGGATCCGTTCACGTATGCGGTTCACGCCTTCAAGGAGCTGTTGCTCAAGAACGCGGGCATGGGCGCCATTGCCTTCGACCTTTCGTTTCTTCTTGTGTTCTTCGTCATCATGATGACTCTCGCTACCCTGCTCTTTAAGCGCAGTCTGTAGAGGTTTCGTGGGATCCTTCGTCGTCACCGCGGGCGCGCATCCGTCTCAGGTGTGGCGGCGCAACCTGAACGAGATCGTTCCGCCAGTGTCCTTCCGCTGACCCGCGCCTACCGGGCTCCATTGGCTACCCTCCGTGTAGTCAAGGTTGACGTCCCATCCCTTCGGCGCATCTTATTGACGGCCGCGTCAGCGGCCATTGAATCTAGCCCGGCCTTTCAAGGCCGGGGTCCATCGGATTCATCATGGTTATCCCGTCGCGTAGCGACGATTGACTGGGAGGTTGGATCCGCCTCAACCGTCGTGCCGGCCTTAAAAGGCCGGCCTAAACTCAGGTCGCCATTACGCGGCGGGCATTCCGCAACAGGATTTGACCGTTATGCGCGGCGTTACGTGAATTTTGTTCTCGTTAGAAGCAAGAAGCCAGGAGCCAGAATTTTCATGAGCGCCGCCCATGCTGCTTTCCGGAGGTGATGTCATGCAAACAGAGCGACCAGAGGAAAGTCGTTATTACCTGATCCTGGCGAAGGATTTGGGCTACGGTCAGACGGATCCGCTGATGAACTCATTGGAGGAAGTCAGTCGCCCGTTGAACGCATATGCAAGAGCCATTCTGGCTTCTGGCTCCTGACTTCTGGCTTCTCATATCCCGCCGCTTTTTGGCGGGATATCAAGGGCGCAGCAGTTGCCTAGTTCACCGCCCGATAGAACCGTATCCTGTGCGACGGCGCAGTGTAGAGCAAGGAGCGCGTGAGGTCGACATGCCGATTCAGCCAGCTTTGTCCGGCCGGAATTGCGGCCATGGCATCGTAGGCGGTTCCTTCCAACCACAACGGACTACCTTTCTGCACCGCTTCGAAGCGGCAGCGCTCCACCTGCTCGACATCAGGTGACGGCATGGCAATCCACGAGACTTGCGCATTGAAATAGCTGATAGTCCAGAGGTCAGAGTGGAAGTCGCGATAGACGATCGCGGAGCCCTGCTCCCAGTCGTCGTGGTGGCGCAGGGCAAAGGCAAGCACCTCGTTGGTTTCCGTCTTTGAGTGCGGATAAATGATGACGGTAAAGTTCCAGGCACACATGGCGGCCGCCAGCAGTGCCAGCAGTTTGGCACGATCTCCTCGCCAAATCGGCGCCGTCGCCAACAGAATGATCAGAGGCGGCAGATAGAAAAGCCGGTAGAAAGTATTCTTCGGGAGCCAACAGGAGAGAAAGGCAACGTGAGCAAAGACCCAGGCAAGTGACGTCAGGTTCGCTGCCAGCCAGCCGCGCAATCCATGCCATGCGCCGTCCGGCAAGGTTCGCGCAACTGCCCGAAGCGAGCGCCCCCCGTAGTAGAAGAGGAGTGCGAGGCTTGCGCAAAACGCAAGCGCACCGGCCACCGTCACTGTGTCTGGCAGCAACTGCGTGACCCTGCCTGCGAAAAACAGCCGCGCCGTGCCGCGCAGCGTATACCGTGAGCTGTGCCACAGGTTGAACGATAACGTTGCCTCCGCCGAGCGCGTTGTGATCCAGCTCAAAAACTCCTTGATGCCGCCGTTCGGGAATGCGGTCCGGAATGCAGTCAGGTAGGCCGCTCCTGTAACCGCGACGGCGGTTACACCGTATTCTGCTGCCAGGATCGCTCCGTGCCGCTTCGCGCCTGGACGGTTGTCGCGGCGCTGCCGGCACAGAAATCCGATGACAGCCGCAGGGAAGAAAAACACCGCGAGCTGATGGAACAGCATGGCCGCGCTGTGGCCCAGTGCAACCGCGATCGGCCGCGGTCGCTTTGCAGCAAGCAGGAGGTGGAAACACACAAGCAGGAAGAAGACAGAAGGGACGTAGGCGTCCGCATCGGTCGCAAACCTCCACCACGTTCCGGAACACGCAAAAATGAGTGCGCCCCCCATGCTCGTGCGTGCCGATTTTGTCATTGCCGCCAGGATGCGCCAGACAAGATACACGCTCGCAGCCGCGAACAACGCGTTGAGCATCTGGAGCAGGAAGAGGGCGCGCAAGGCGATGCCGGTTGCGGCAACGCTTTTCCACACGGCGTATCCCATCAGGTTGTATACGAGATGATTGGGTTGAAGAAGTGCGGGGAGAGAGGTGTGCGGCTCTTCAATGGCGAGCGCGAAATGAACCCCATCCCAGTAGAACTCCCTGGTGGGCACCAGCAGGTAGATCGCAAGGGCAGCCAGCGCGACCAACGCGCTCGAACGCCGCCAGGGTCCTAATGTGTCGCCGGTCGTGGAGACGGCAAGGAGCGAAATTGGTGACTGGCACCTTTTTTCGGGGCTCTTTGATCCATCCATCGAGATACTCGGGGGAAAAAGGTGCCTGTCACCAATTTCGCATCTGCGGTTCCCTAGAAATGCCGACCCCGGTTTACTGGGATGGGCGGTGTTGCGCCGTCCATTTCATGTCCGGATTAGTACCCGCCTTCATGGTTCCTTCGATGGTGTTGCCGTTGACCCGGCCTGCATACGCTTGCATTGTTGGCTGGCTCTCGCCGACGGCGAACGTGATCCGGTCACCCTCGAGCTTTGCACTCTTAAGTGCGAGATCCTTGCCGCCCGTCCGCAGGCTGCCTTCGATCTTCTGGAAAGTCTGCCTGAGCGTAAGCTCCGCGTTTCCTGAAGCTGTCTGCCAAGTCCAGGTGCCCGCCACTTTGGCCGGAACGATCCAGAAATAAGCGGTACGGCCGCCCACGTCTGAAGTCTGGTCGGGTTCCCAGTCTTCCATGTTAAAAGAGTGCGAAGCCACGCGCGTGCCGGGCTTCATTTCGAGAATCTTCGGCCGCAGCCTCATGTTAAGGCTGGGCAGGAGGTACATGGTGACCACTGTGGCCTGGCTGAAGTCAGTTTCGAAAATGTCGCCCTGCACAAAGCTTGCCTTGGCGGAGACCCCTTCCTTCTGCGCGTTATCTTTGGACACTTGCACCATGTCGGGATTGTACTCGACGCCGAGGGCGCGCGCGCCCCGCTTGGCAGCCGCAATCACGATGCGGCCGTCGCCCGAGCCCAGGTCAATCACGTAGTCATTGGGAGTCACTTTGGCCATGTCGAGCATCGCGGCAACGACCTCCTCCGGCGTCGGCACCCAGATGACGTCTTTGCCCTCCTGACCGACTTGCGGCTGAAACTGCTTTTGCTGTTGCGCAGTCGCGCCCGTGGTGACGGCGAGGGCCGGCAGAAGTATGGCCAATGTAAAGATGCTGGTTAGAGTTCTGTTCCGGGTCATTACCATCGTCTCCTTTAAAAGTGCTTGTCGTTTTGGCGCATTCTAATCGTGCTGACTTTTGCGCGGCAAGGCAAATCGGGCCGCGGCAATCGCCGTCGGAAGCTTCGCTTGTGTCTCGCAGGCGCTCGCTGGTTCAGGCGGAGCAGCCGCGAAGCGGCACTCAATCTGCTCGAGAAAAGTCATATGGCAACCGCAGGGCTCCGAAGCCGGCCCATCACGGGGTGAAACTGAGGAGGAGTCCGCCGCTTGCCTCGATAATATTGAAACCGTTTGTTGAGGATATCCCGCCGATTGAAGCCGCCCTGTAACCCCGCACGTCGAGCCGCAGCCCGAGGGGACCAACCAAGCGCGGTAATTTCAACCCTCCGCCGTAATTGAAGGCGAACCTGGCGCCGATGGGCGGATTGGAGGAGCCGTACTGACGAATGAGCCCAACGCCTGCCGTAACGTAAGGCACCGCGCCGCCGACAGGGAGATTGATCAACAGGTTGGTGTTGTAAATGAATCCCCTGGAACTGCCGGGATTCAGAACAGACTTGGGAGTCAAGTAATCCGTGCTGAACCCGAGCGTATGTTCGAGGCCGATCATCGGCACGAAGTTCGTGTTGAGTCGAAATCCGAAGACGGGACCGTTCTTGAGCTCCTGGAACGTTTGTCCCGCCGCCAGTATGCGGTCGGCGGTGAGCTTTCCTGGTATTGCCCCTCCCACGAAGAATGTAAAGTCGGCGGCATACGCCCCGGATGCAAATAGCGAAAGCACCAGGACGGTCGCAAGTATCCACAGGCATTCTCTTGTTCTCATGGCTTTCTTCCTCCGATTAAGAAATCCGCGGTCAATCTCCGCTCTCTCGTTTAGCCGCAGCGTGCCGATCCCGCCAAGGTCGATCTGGATGCCGCAGAAACACGCTGTTGGCCTGATTCATGAGCTGTTCGCCGCAGCCTGGTATTTATACTGCGGGATCACCTGAAGGAGCAACCTGGAAATGCTCGCATGCCACCCAGTATCCCTGCTCATCAGGAAAATCGGTGGCAGTATCTCATGCGCGTTTCGCGCACCCAAGCACATGAAAAGCGTCGGAATCGGCATCGGGATCGCAATCGTGGTCGCAATCGGCTTTTGCAGACCAACAACTTCGATAGCGATAGCGACCCCGATTCCGATGCCGACATTTGTTGCCTGTTGTCTCTATTTTCGGAACAGACACCGAATTGCCTTTCTGGACTTGCGTGATTTCAATATCCATACGGCAATTCGATGTCTGTCACCGATTTTCGCGCTGCTCCTTTTGCTTTGTCCCGGCCGCCTCCTCGTGCTAGAAGATAGGAAATCTCGGAGATCCTGCCAAAGGACGTTCCTCCGTTTCTCTGATGAGTGGAGGGTTGCCTTGATCAAAGATTGCTCTCTTCGGACCATCGCATTGCTAACCGCTACCTTGCTTGCCAGCCTGCCCCTCAGCGCCGCATCCTCGGATGTCGTGGCCGGCAAAATCTATTTCGGCGGCGGTGGAGACGCAACCACAGAAACAAGCGTCGAAATCGTCTTTCCGCACATAGCAGATGGGGGTGGTTACAGGGCGGTCCTGCTTCTAACGAACTCCTCATCCAGCACCGTAACGGCAGAGCTATCGCTTTTCTCGAACACAGGCGATCCGCTGCAACTTACCGTTGACGGGTGGACCGCCTCTCAATTCAGTGTCCCGATTCCCGCCCGAGGTTCGGTCAGACTCACCACCTCCGGGCAGCCGGCTTCGACACAGGTAGGCTGGGCCAAAGTGACAGCCTCCTCAGCCGTGGATTTGAACGGCAACGCCATCTTTCAGTATTTCAACGGCACCAGCCTGTTCTGCGAAGCGTCAGTCCCTGTTTCCCCTCCAGTCCGTTCCGTCGAGTTCTACGTGGATGAGGAGGGAGGTTTCATCACGGGGCTTGCGCTTGCCAACCCGACAACCCTGACAGCGGAGGGCACCCTGACTCTGTGGGACGGCGCCGGCAAAAAAATTAAGACGCATCCCATCTCCGTACCTCCGCTACAGCACACTTCTGCGTTTCTTTATCAGCTCCTTGACACTGTTTCAGGCGGCATCCCTTCGGGCAGGGCGCAGATTGATCTTACCTCCGGTTACATTTCCGCCGCCGCGTTGCGGTTCCATACCTCTTGGCTGTTCAGCACCCTCTCGGTCGGGCAACCGGGATACGCGCTGTCAGCATCGGCCGCCCTTTTCTCTCCAGGCGGCGGGGTGCGCTCGAGGATCATTGCCGAGATCGACCGAGCACAATCGACAATCGACATTGCCATCTATTCCTTCACCGCCGACGCTATACGGGACGCCCTTATCAGCGCCAGGAACAGGGGGCTGGCGATCAGAATCATAGCCGACTCGAGCCAGGCGGACGGGCTGGGGGCCGAGATTGCCACTCTTGAAAGAATGGGATTTCAGGTAAAGCGGACCAGTGGCGTATTGGGCGGGATTATGCACAACAAGTACATGATCATCGATGGCAAGCTTCTCGTGACAGGAAGCTACAACTGGTCGGCGAGCGCGGAGGACAATAATTACGAGAACGCAGTGTTTGTTCAAGGATCTTCTCTCGTTCAGAAATATGCGGACGATTTCGACAGAATTTGGTCCAAGTAACCGGCTCGCAGGCAGGGCAAGCTGGAGCAGAACGGGCGGCAGCAAGCTGCTGCACGCCCAAATACGTCCACGTCCGGTCTTGACGAAGCAAGCAAAAGCGCATAATTTGGAAGGCGGTAGTTACCACATGATGTCATGTTAAGCAACGCAGGCGGTCATTATGCCGGACATTGTGAATCCGAACGATTTTCTGCCCAGGTATTGTCAATTGGCGAACATCCTGCGTGAGAGGATCTCGAAGGGTGAATTGGTCGCTCGGCGCCCGATTCCCTCCGAACGGCAGCTGGAGAAGGATTTTTCCGTCAGCCGAACGACGATCCGGCGGGCCGTCGACCTGCTTGTTCGTCAGGGTTTCCTGTATCGAGAACATGGCAAGGGCACTTTCGTCTCTCCGCAGAAGTTACAGAAAGGCATCTCGGAGCTCACCAGCTTTACCGAGGATATGAAGCGGCGGGGCATGGTTCCCGGGCAGAAGATCCTGCAACTTGGACATGTGTTGCCGCCTGACGACGTGCGCGCTCAGCTGGAATTGCCGGTGGGTTTCGACAGGGTCTTGTGTGTCAAGCGCCTACGATTGGGGGATGGCGTGCCGATGGGCTTGCAGACTTCCTATTACGTTTTGCCTGCAGGGCAAACCATCGCCCGCCGGGAACTGCAGGAATACGGTTCGATGTACAGGATACTGCAGGAAAAGTTTCACCTGATCCCGACCGAGGCGGATGAGACCCTGGAAGTTGCGCTGGCGACGTCTCGCGAAGCCTCTCTGCTGCGGATAAGACCCGGCAGTCCGCTGCTTCTCAGCAAGCGGGTAACGTATTCCCAATACCGGCGCGTCATCGAATTTGTCAAGATCCTCTATCGTGGCGACCGGTACCGCTACTACGCGAAGCTGACCCGCTAGCCTTGATCTGCTCCGAAAACACGGAAGCAAGCCACGAACTCCTCAAATTCACACGAATGCCCACAGGTCTGGTAGTGAAGTAACAGCGATTCAGACATTGCATGTCAATCATCCGAATGCCTTTGGAACCACGAAGACCTCCAAGACCACAAAGATCCTGGGATTACACAGGATAGTGATGGATGGTACGTCGCAAATAGGCCTTGGTTGCCACTCCTGGCACGGGCATCGGGGACAAGCGGGCAGAAGAAGCCATCCTGGAGCCTGGAGCGTACGATGAGATCCCCCGGCTCCCCTGTCGCACCCATCCCCCATGCGCTTGCCCCCGATGCCCGCGCCAGGAGTGGATTCCGCAGCGGAGCTGCGGGATCGCCTCCGGCGCAGCCAAAGCCCGCTTAGCTCTTGGTTCTTTGAGATCTTTGGGTCTTGGTGGTTCGTTTTTGGTACGGGACGGCATCGCTCCAAGGGGTGCGCACCACTGTCTGAATTGCCAAGCGAAGTAAGAAAAAGCTTGACATCTTGCTGGCATCATAATAACCTCATGACGTAGTCTGGTCATCTGGTCACTACCACTTCCCCGATCGTAAAGGAAAGCGGGAATGGACAGCATAACCGACGATGAAATCAGGCAAGTCGTCGAGCGCGTGGTCGGCCGGGCCCTGGGGCTCCCGCAGACAGGCGCGCCGCCGGCGAGCACCGCCGCCCCCCCTGAAGAGGTCTCCAAAGGCACACTCCAACCTGCAGACCCGAAAATAGTTGCCATTGGCGCCGACCACGGAGGATTCGAGCTCAAGGAAATCCTCAAAGCCGATTTGACCGCAATGAATTATGAGGTCGTTGATGTGGGCACGGTCAGCAAAGAACCCGTGGATTACCCCGATTTTGCGCTCAATGTTGCGCACCTGGTCAGCATCGGCAAAGTGTGGCGCGGGATTGTCATCGACGGGGCCGGCATCGGCAGTTGCGTGGTCGCCAACAAGCTTCCCGGCGTGCGCGCCGGCTTGGCCTACGATCACGCGTCGGCGGCAAACGGCCGCGAGCACAATGATACCAACGTGCTGGCCCTCGGCGCCGGGCTGATCGGCGTCAATCTTGCCAAACAGATCGTGCAAACCTGGCTTTCAACCGCGTTCGGTGGTGGGCGCCACGGGAGGCGGGTCGACAAGATTGCGGCGATTGAAAAGGAGTATTTGAAATAGGGGTATCCCATGATCCCGGACCTGAAAACAACGGAGCAGCTCGTGGAGATCATTGCCCGCGAAGTACTGATAGCGATGACGGAGCAGAAGGAGCGCGCAATAAGCCCGGATTGCGAGCAGTGCAAGTTTGACTGCGCGGAGGGCATGTGTGTCCGGACTTGCTTCGATCGTGCCGGGAAGGTTGTCAGCGCAGGCGCCGAGCGACTGGCTTCCACAATCGGAGTGATCCCGCAGGACCTGAGGCTCGCAAACATGATCGATCACACGCTGCTCAAGCCCGATGCGACCCCCGACCAGATTGCCCAGCTCTGCTTCGAGGCGCGCAAGCACGGCTTTGCTTCGGTGTGCATTAATCCTGCCTGGGTGAAGCTCTGCGCCCAGCTGCTAGAGGGATCTCCGGTGAAGGTTTGCACCGTAATCGGTTTCCCGCTGGGGGCAACGGCGCCGGAAGTCAAAGCCTTTGAATGCCAGAATGCCATTGAGCACGGCGCTACTGAAATCGACATGGTGATCAATATCGGCGCGCTGAAAGCACGCGACCTGGAACTGGTCGCGAAAGATATTTGCGGCGTCGTTAGGGCAGCTCACGCTCGGGGCGCGATTGTCAAGGTCATTATTGAAGCGGCTCTGCTGACCGACGAGGAAAAGACGATCGCCTGTCTCTTGTCGAAGGAAGCCGGAGCGGATTTCGTAAAAACTTCCACGGGATTCGCCAGCGGCGGCGCCACGGTGCATGACGTGGCGCTGATGCGGCGCGCGGTGGGCCCAGAGATGGGGGTGAAAGCAGCGGGAGGTGTTCGCACCTATGAGGATGCTGAGAGCATGCTGAAAGCCGGGGCCACGCGTATCGGCGCCAGCGCGGGGGTAAAGATCATTCAAGGCATCGGCGGCGCGAAAGCACCCGCGCCCGCGCCCGCCGGGAAGACAAGTTAGCTCGCTGCGCTCGCTAACTCAGGGGCTGTTGTGTAATTTCCGAGATGTAATTGTTAGGGGGGAGAGCGGCCATGCTGATCGCCAAAGTGATAGGAGCCACGATCTCAACGATCAAGGATGAAAAACTGGCAGGGCGGAAACTGCTCGTCCTCCGTCAGACGGATGAGCGCGGCAATGCCTTCGGAAAACCTTACGTGGCGGTCGATACCGTGGATGCCGGCACCGGTGACCTTGTGCTGACTTGTGCAGGTTCCTCTGCCAGGCAGACCGCAATAACCAAAGACTCTCCGGTTGACGCGGTGATTATGTCGGTCATCGACTCCCTGGAGGTGGGCGGGGAAGTCGTGTTCAGGAAGGAGCGATAGCATCCACGCCGATCGGCAGGGATGAAGATCATGGCGCTTGATACGGACCTTTCCTCAATTCAAGAGGCGCGCGACCTGGCAAATGCCGCGCATGAAGCCTGGATCGTGTGGAGCCGGGCGTCGCAGGCTGAGGTGGATCGTGTTTGCGCAGCCATGGCCGAAGCCGGCTATCAGGCCTCAGAACGGCTCGGGCGCATGGCGCAGGAAGAGACCGGGTTCGGCGTTGCCGCCCACAAGAAATTGAAAAACGAGTTTGCTTCGCGCGTAGTCTGGGAAAGCATTCGCGACTTGAAGACCGTGGGCATCATTCGCCATGATCCTGGCCGCCGGCTATACGAAATTGCCTGGCCGCTGGGCGTAGTGACTGCATTGATCCCCTCCACAAACCCGACCTCGACAACCTTCAATAAGGTGCTGATCGCCGTCAAGGCTCGCAACGCGATCGTCGTCTCTCCCCATCCAGCGGCGTCGCGCTGCACGTGTGAAGCTGCCGAGACCATGGCCGTCGCTGCCGAAAATGCCGGCGCGCCGAAGGGTCTGATCACGTGCCTGCGGCAGATCTCCCTGCCGGGCACGCAGGAGCTGATGACGCACAGGCACACTGCCGTCATCCTGGCAACCGGGGGCACCGCCATGGTGCGTGCAGCTCATTCCACGGGAAAGCCGGCATACGGGGTCGGGCCGGGCAATGTTCCGGTTTACGTGGACCGCAGCGCGGATATCGAAAAGGCAGCTCGCTATGTCGTCGCTTCCAAGGCCTTTGACTATTCTACGATCTGTGCAACCGAGCAGTCTGTGATTGCTGACCGGCCCATCGCCGAACGGCTGGGCGAGCTCATGCGGAGTGAAGGGGCCTATTTTACGAACGAGCAGGAAACCGCCTTGTTGCGCACGGCACTCTTCCACCCGGATGGCAGTATCAACACGGCCACGGTCGGGAAATCGGCTTCATTTGTTGCAGGTTACGCCGGCTTCAACGTCCCAAGCGATACGCGCATTCTGGTGACGCCGCTCAACACGGTCGGCAAAGATGAGCCGCTCTCTCATGAGAAGCTGACCACCGTGCTTGGCTGGTACGTGGTCGATGGCTGGGAGCAGGGTTGCGCGACTTCCATTGCCATCATCGAGACCGGCGGCCGCGGCCATACCCAGATAATCTATGCCAACGATGAACGGGTCATCATGGCCTTTGGCTTGGAAAAACCGGTTTTCCGCATCCTGGTGAACACCATGGGCACGCTCGGCGCGGTTGGCCTGACCTCGGGCGTGATGCCATCGATGACCCTGGGTTCCGGCGGCGTGGGCGGCGCGATTACGGGTGACAATATCACCGCGTACCATTTGGTCAATATCAAGCGGCTGGCATATGAAACCGCTGCCCCGCCGCCCGAGGCTTTTTTGCCCGGTGAAGTTCCTGCCGGGCCTTCCGTCGAACAGATCGAGCGAGTTGTCCGTCAGGCCGTAAGCGAAGTTCTGGAAAGCAGGCATCAACTGTAAGAATGAAAAGGAAAAACGAAAGGAAGGGGAAAATGGCTTTGGATACCTCTCTTATTGCCCTTGGAATGGTGGAGACGCGCGGGTTGGTCGGCGCCATCGAAGCAGCCGATGCGATGGTGAAGGCTGCGAACGTGACCTTGATCGGCTCGGAATACGTGGGCGGCGGCTACGTGACCGTGATGGTGCGCGGCGACGTCGGCGCCGTCAAGGCCGCCACAGATGCCGGCGCCGCTGCCGCCAAGCGTGTGGGCGAGCTGGCCTCGGTGCACGTGATCCCTCGGCCGCATTCGGAGGTGGAAATGATCCTGCCGAAACACACCAAGGGGAGCATCGGCGGCCGAGCCCCAGAGGGTAAATCGGCGTAAGCGTCAGAGTAACCGAAATAGCTTTTTGAGGTAGCCGGTCGTGGCGACGAACGTAAGCTCGGCAATCCGAGAGAGCCTCGCCAACTACTTGACCCGGGCGGAAGCGGTTATCCTGCCCCGGCATCTTTCAGAGACGGCCCAGCCGTTGAGGGTCGATCCGGCTCGAAAGCTGCGGGTGGGCGTAGACCTGGGAACCGCGTACCTGGTGCTTGTCGTGTTGGACGAAGATGGCGTCCCTTTGGCGGGGGAGTGGCAGTTCGCTCAGGTAGTGCGCGATGGCCTGGTGGTCGATTTCATCAGCGCGATCGACCTGCTGCGCGGCATGAAGGAACGGGTGGAGCGGCGCATCGGCCGGGAGTTGACTCACGCCAGCAGTGGCTATCCTCCGGGCGTGCCGCTCGTCGAGACGCGTGCCAAAGCGCACGTGGTGGAAGCTGCCGGGATGGATTGCACTGGCGCGATCGACGAGCCGACCGCAGCGAACAACGTCCTGTTGCTCCGCGACGGCGCCATTGTAGACGTGGGCGGTGGCACGACAGGGATTGCCGTTCTGCGGGATGGGCGCGTGGTCTATACAGCCGATGAGCCGACCGGCGGCACGCATTTCTCCCTTGTAATCGCCGGCTCGCTGCAGATCAGCTTTGAAGAAGCCGAAGCGCTCAAGATCACGGCAAAAGAGCAACCACGACTGCTGCCGCTGGTACGCCCGGTAATGGAGAAGGTGGCAAGCATCATCGTGGGCCATATACAGGGTTGGGATGTGGAGTCCATCACTATGGTTGGCGGAACCTCGTCGTTCCTCGGCATGACTGATGTTATCCAGAGCTGGACTCGGATCCCGACACACATACCAAGCAACCCGTTGTTTGTCACTCCGTTAGGCATCGCACTGCACTGCCCGGCTCAGAAAGAGTGAGTGGAGAAAAGAACATGGATGACGGTTTTTCACTGCGCTGCTATTGCTACCTCGATCGAATGCAGCCCCAGTATGCAGCATTCGTGGGCACCATTACACAGGGCGACTTACCGACCGAAGGCATGGCGGCTCTGTATGTCGAAATGGCGCCCGGCAATGAAGTTTTCCGGGTAGTGGATGTTGCTGTGAAGGCGACAGAAGCCAGGCCGGGCGCCCAGATTGTGGAGCGCGAGTTTGGCATGTTTGAAGTGCACTCGCCCAGTCAGGCTGCCGTGCTCGAAGCGGGCGACGCAGTCCTCGCACGTCTTGGCCGGCGGGTCGAAGATCGCATCCGTCCACAAGTCGTTTCCACTCAGGTGATCACGCGCATTGACCCATACCAGGCGCAACTGTTGAACCGTTTCCGGCGAGGCAGCATGCTGGTTCCAGGTGAAACCATGCTTGTGCTGGAGTGCGCACCGGCGGCTTATATCAATTATGCCTGCAACGAAGCGGAGAAAACGGCAAGCATAAAGCTAGTCCATGTTTCCTCCGTGGGACGCTTCGGCCGCATGTGGCTCTCAGGCACGGAGGCTGAAATCCTGACGGCTAAGAATGCCTCCATTCAGGCCCTGGAAAGCCTGGAAGGCTGTGAAGGCGCCTGATCCACGGCGCGATCTGGTTCGGATAGGAGCGGACTATGCCCAGAGAGTTCTACACCGAAAAAGATATTGAGGATCTGTTCAAGGGCGGCATTATGTCGCTGGAGGTCACCGACCATGTCGTTCTGACCGAGTTGGCGTATGAGAAAGCCAGATCGGTGGGAATGAAACTGGTGAGTGATAAACCCGACAATCCCCCCAGCGCTCCGGTCCGGCCCTACATCTCACAAAGGCAAGCCCAGCGCCTTGCCGTGCCGGCCGCTGCTCCTGTGGTGACACCTCTCCCCTCCCATGATGGCGGCCCTCCGGCAAGCCAGGCTGAAGGGATGAGCTTGCCGCAGCGCATCCGCAGCGCGGTCATTGCCCGCCTGGGCGCCCAGGTAGACTCGAACCTGTTGGATGTGATTATCAAGCGCGTCCTGAGTAGCACGGGGGTGAAGTAGTCCGTATGCTGTTTGGTAAAGTCAGGGGCACCGCCGTTTGCACCATCAAGTATGAGGGCACCAAGGGGCTGAAGCTGCTGGTGGTCCAGCCGCTCGACAAGAAACTCGAGCCTGTCGGCCCGCTGCAGGTGGCGGCTGATGTAGTGGACGCCGGCATTGGCGATCTTTGCGTGATGGTGCGTTCGCGTGAGGCCTCTCTGGCAATGCCTGACGTCAAGTTTGTGCCGATCGACCTGGCACTGGTTGGCATCGTCGACGAATTAGCTGTCCGTCCGGACGGCATGTTCGATATCACCATGCGGCGCGGCTGGAACAAGTACACCTGAGAGTGTGCGATGATCCTGGGAAAAGTAGTCGGGACTGTGGTGACAACCATCAGCCACCGGGATTACAAGAACCGGCGACTGCTGGTGGTGCAGCCACTCGGACTGGAAAGAGAAGCGCCGGACGAAGATTTTATCGCTCTGGACAATACACAGGCGGGAATCGGCGATACCGTCCTGGTGAATCGGGAAGGAAACGGGGCGCGCCAAGCGCTCAAGAATCCCGACGCCTGCGTCATCTCGGTCATTGTCGGCATCGTCGACTCAGTGTACATCGCGAACTAGTTGCTGGCTCGTTTCTGTCGCGAAACTCATTAGCTGAGCCGAAAGACCCCTCGATTTAACAGATAAGTGGGGGCGGGCTTTAGCCCGTTCCCGGCGCCCCCAAATGGGAACACTAACGAATTAAATTCCACATCTTGGGGGTAGTTTGGCAGGAACTCACCACCAAGACACCAGGAATGCCGAGACCGCCGCCATGCCGGCTGGCGCGTGCGGTCTTGACCCTTCTCATATCGGGCGCATCGAACTGAATCAAGTGATGGTCAAGTGGAACTTAGCTCGCTTCGTTCGCCAAGTCCAGCGGGCAAAACCTCCTTCCAGGCGGCCATGGGGAAGGAACTCTTCGACCGACCGCACCACGACGGGGCTCGAAGCGTTCCTCGTAAGCCCGGATGTCGCTATCGAAATGGTCCTGAAAAGGCGGTAGAAGGCGGTTCTCTCGGGGTGCCTTGGCCGATAGACCGCAGGCGGATCGACAATCTGCAGGTCATGCAGCAGCGGGAAGCAATCGGTGCATTCAGCTCTCCACGGTCGGACCGGATCGAGCCAAGGACAAGCGTGGCACGCCACGGCAAGCGATAGATCTCCTGCGGCATGATGCCGCGAGGGACGTCTCTTCCTGTTTGCGATAGCGGCAAGCCCAGCCAGTTTTGGACGGCGCGGAAACGGATCTCCCCCATTCCATGTTTTCGGCTTAGAATCAAATTGAGCCGCAAACGATATTTCGGCATTATCTTTCTATGCGGTCAAGTGTCGGGTTGGTTGGCGAAGAGTGGGCGGAATGGTATCGGCTAACGCCGGCGCAGCGCTGGCGCGAGACCGAAAAGCTGTGGCGGTCCTACCTGACGCTCGGAGGATCTCTTGATCCCGGACCCGATAGCCAAAGTCCTTATGATCCTGTCGTGTTCGCTCCTGCTCTCCGGGGCGGCGCCTGCCGTAGATGAGGTGAAGGCGAAACAGATAGATGAACTGTTCGCCCGATTGAAATCGAGTAATACGCCTGGGGCGGCCGTGCTGGTGTTGAAGGATGGTCACGCTGTCTTTGAGCGCGGGTACGGTGTCACGGACCTGAAAACGCTCCGCAGGATCGACACCCACACCAACTTCCGGCTGGCCTCCGTCACCAAACAGTTCACAGCCACGGCGATCATGCTGCTTGTACACGACGGCAAGCTGAGTTTCGAAACTCGTCTGTCCGATATCTTTTCTGATTTTCCGGAATCTGGAAGACTCATAAGCATCCGCAACCTGCTCAACCATACTTCCGGCCTGCCGGATTACGAGGCTCTGATGCCGAAGTCCGATTCCCGCGCCCGGCCGGAACAGATCCCCCAGATCCAGGACGCCGAGGTGCTCGAACTGCTGAAGCGCCAACCGACCCTCAAGTTTGAGCCCGGCACCCGCTGGGATTACAGCAACTCCGGCTATGTGATCCTCGGAGTCATTGTGGGGAAAGTATCCGGCGAGCCTTTCGGTGAATTCCTGCGCGAGCGGATCTTCTCTCGGTTGAAGATGAATCAGACGATTGCCTATCAAAAGGGTACAAACGCAGTACCGAACCGGGCCTTCGGCCACAGTCTGATCAACGGCGTGTGGCGGCAAACCGATCAGAGCCCGACTTCGGCCACGCTCGGTGACGGCGGTGTTTATTCATCCCTGGCAGACCTGGCCAAGTGGGATCGGGCGCTTCGTGAGCATGCGCTCCTGAGCGAAGTGGAAATGCAGGCAGCGCTGACGCCGGTGCGAGTGCTGAACGGCTCCCCCGAGGAACCGGACGGCTCGCCCGCCGCCTACGGCTTCGGATGGTTTCTGAATCAGTACCAGGGGCATAGCCGCATGTGGCACTACGGGGAGACTATCGGGTTCAGGACCGCAATCCAGCGCTTCCCGGACGACAAGCTCACGATCATCATTCTCTGCAATCGGAGCGACGTAAATCCCACCGCCCTGGCCCTGAAGATATCGGATTTGTTTCTCCGGGAATTTCGGGGACAGGCGCCATAACCTCGAATTTATTCGGGATTGGAGGAAATTGGTTTCTGCGGAATTTCGAGGTTATGGCGCCTGTCCCCGAAATTCCCCGCGTGCCCACGACGACTACCTGGACTTAATTCGTAATGGCGGCGACGACGAAAAAGGCAGCAACGCTGACGGGCTCGAATGGTCGAAATATATCAGGGCGTCGTAATCGTGAGTAAAGGTGGAGGTCGCATAGAATCCGTCCGCCGGGACCGCGCCGATGATGCGGAATTGAACCGGACCGAGAAGCCATGCGCCGGGATTATCCGGCAACGCCTTACGGAGATCCAGGATAAACTGAGGCATGCCTGTTTTGTGACACAGGTATTCCACGCTGCCTGGGAAGGAAGGAGATGCGTTGTAAGCTGTAAGTCCCTGGGGACCGACGGCGTTATAGCTGCCCTCATGGAAACCGAACCCAAGCACGACGTAGTCCCTTCCATGGCGTTCAGCCAGATGCGAGCCCATCGCACCCTCCGTGCGCGAGACGTGGTAATCGTGAGCCCACAAAACGATTTTCGCTCCCGGCGGCGCCTGCCCAAGGATCCAATCGATGTTGGCGGCCATTTGCTCGTCGCGGTAGAGGCCCGTCTTGTCTGCCAGAAGCAGCGTGGCCTGTTCCACGATGCGGCTGTTCTGAATTGCCCAGTCTAATGTGATGTGCTGGCTCGGTCGTCTCTGTACGGGATCCTTTCGGAGGCCCGAATCAAATGAACGTAGCGATTCCAAGTGTTCCCGCACAGCAGTTACGGCTTCGGCTGCAGCGTCATACTTCGCTGCAAAATCAGGCGAGCCCGACCGCTTCAGATTGTAGACCTCAATGGCAAGAGCATGAGCGGCATCGACAGTCGGCAGGTAATCCGGGTCGGCCTCTTTCACGAAATCTCTCACGATTCCGGCGGCAACAAGCATGTACTGCATGTCGAACCCGGTAAACTGCATACGGCCCTTGCCGGACAGATTGAACTCGCGCATCCACAGGATCATGTCGAGTACTTCCTCGGTATTCCAGGTCCAGAAGTACATGCCCTTGAGAAGTTCCTTTGGGTCGCCGCGGCCATTGAGCACATAATCGTTGACCCGGTAGGCTTCGGGCATATTCGCTTCAATCGCAAAGATCGTGAAGCCCATTTCGCTGGCAAGGAAGTCTATGATGCGATGCTTCATCCGGAAGAACTCGCTTGTGCCGTGCGTGGCTTCGCCGAGGCCAACGATGTGTGCGTCTCCGATGAGGTCCTTGAGAGGCATCAGGTCGTCGTAGCTTTCACCTGGATCGGCGCTACTGATAGGTATCGCGGTGTTGCGAACCCAGTCGAGTTGTTCCTGGGTGGGCTCACCGATGTAGGGTGCGGGCCCGTCCTGAAATGGGACGCCATCGATATCGATCTCGAGCCCGTCGAACCACGCGGTGCCATAACCAGAGAGAAAGACTCCGAACCAGATGTCGACACCATTGGGACTTATATCTCGCTCGAACGCATAACGGGCCCAGCCGGTGGTACCACGCGGTCCAGTCGACGACATGTTGTCGAGTGTGATGTAGCCCGACTGGCCATCGACGCGCCACCAAATTGCAGCGTAACCGTTTGTGACTCCTTGCGTTCTAATCCAACCGCTGACACGGACATGCTTGCCGCGGACCAGCTCGATTGGGAATTGCTGGGATGCGACGCCAATGTTGTAGGCGTTCCCGCCCGCCCAGCTGATGCGAAAACTCTGATCCCCGGACATCCGGACGGTAGTGTCAGGGCTGTATTCGTAGCCGGTCGAGCCGGTATACCATGAATGGAGCCTGCCGCGCGTGGCGGTCTCAAAATCAAGATTGAAGTAACGCTGTTGAGCATTTGCGGTCAGAGGAAGCAGAAGCCCTGTCAGAAGGATTGCGATTATGCCACGGCCACCGCTGCATCGCGGCGGGAGTCGGAGAGGCCCACGGGACGTGTTCATGCGGGATTCCTCCTATGAGATATTTGCTGAGTGGCACTTTTGAGACCTCGGTGCCGGTCCTGGATATCTGGGTGATGGCACGGCAGTTAGACATTCCAGAATGGCCGAAACTGACGCTTTGCGCCGATTTTGCCCCTTAATTCCTGTTTTGCGTGACGATGTCTAAGTGTCGGGTGAATCTCCTGGTGTTCTTACCTTCGTGCCAGGGGCAAGGCGCCTGCGGATGCAATGCCCTGCCTGATACGTGAGAGACCACCCACCATGGCTTTCCAACGTCGGCGACACAGGATCGGCTTCCAGCCAGGGAAACAGCGCTTCATCCGTCCCTTTGAGCAAGAGGAACAGGATCTTCCGCCTCATGCTCCCCCCAAAGAATTGCGCACAAATTGGACTGCATATAAGATGCTTCATCGGGTGAGTCAGTTCATTTCGCGGGAGTTGTTTAGCCGAGTCGGGGGCTAAATAGTTACACACCGATTATTTGGCTTTGACGCGCTGACGAATCCGGATTGGAGTGGTGTGGAAGCCGAACCGCTCCCGGAGTGCAATAGTCCGAAGAAGCTGCGATTTCTGGGATCGGAGGTCAGTTCCGAGGGCTGGGCCCGCGTCTATTTTGGGTATCAAGGGGCCGAGGGACTAAGGGACAGAGGGGTGCAAAGGATGAAAGTGGCAACCCTTTGCCCCTCGACCCCTTTACCCCTGTGGCGACTTACACGAATGCACCCAAAATCCCCTGTTTAAATATTTATGTAATTTCCGAGACGTCAAGTTAGTAGTCGCGAAAAGGCAGGTCAGACGCCAGTGCCTGGCCAGGAGCAGCGAGCCACTGCCATAATTGATTCTGGGTCAGGGCGCCTTTGCACAAACGCAGCAGCGCCTCGCCTAGATCGCTGCTTTCCACGACACTCAACCTGCCCGAAGACGCAACGGCAACGGGAACGCTCGGGTCTACCCCGGGATGGCAGAAAGCTACGCAGAAAGTGTCTGGATATCCGTAAATCTCTGATGCAGCCAGGACCTCGACGGCCTTGTCGTGATTGACGAGCTTATCTGTCTCACCTGACTGTGACTCGATGATGAGGGGAGGGGAGTCCTTCAGAAGCAAGACGTAATCCGACGCTCCTGTCTTGGTCTTATCATCGAGTCTCTTGAACGGGATGTTGAGAGCACCCAGCACCTTCTCAAACGCATCTTCAAAATGAATTCCCTTGCTGCCGTAGTACTCATGGATCAGCGTGACGTTCGGGCAGCGATGTGCTCTCTCCAGGTGCTTCTCGGCAACGCGTTTGCGTTGGATCACCTTCCAATCTCGGCTTGCATTCCCAAGCCAATTCGCCTTTGCTTGAGCCCTTGGTTTTGCTTTGGCAAACACTCTCAAGAACGCCGGATCAGCCTTAGAACAAGCGAGCATAACCTGCTCTGGGGTCACACAGCCAAGCAGGCGCAACGCAAGAATCTCGCTGCGACTCAGCGCAAGCGCGGGGTCTGGGGCGTCGAGCTCTGTGATCCAAAGCACATCGTCCGGCAATCCTTCAGTAACCCGGAAGCTCAGCCGGCGGGCGATGCGAGGGAGACTGCGAAGCAGATCCAGCCTGAGCGCAGCACTACGGAGCGCTTTGGGTCGACAAAGAAGCGGGGTGCCGGCGTCGGCTGCAGCAGCGACGATCGACGCGAATCCTTGCAACACCCAAACCAGGCTACGGAACATTTCGCGGAGCATTCCGGCGCTGAGTCGCGGTATGCTTGTCTCCAACGCAGCAATCTCGGTCCCCTCGGCCCAGTCCAGACTCAACTTCGCGGCGTCATTCGGGAGCAGGTCAGTCTGCCACACGGGTTCAAGCAAAGCGTCGTAGTATGCCTCAGCGTCGGACAAGATGGATTCGTCCAGAGACCATGGCAAGAATCGCTTTGGACGCATTCCGCTTGACGTTCTAAATTCTGGCGCAGAAAAGCACGCGCTAAAGAGCATGAACGCCAGACGGGACATATCACCGGGATTGTTTGAAGCGGGCAAAAACAGAGCCAGCCTCTCTAGCTTACTGACAGAGCAGTTCAGCAGAAATAGAGCGGTTTCAGGCAACAGACCACTGCCGGCGACGGCCTTTCCTACCGGGGTGGCAATGAGTTTACCAACGCTCGTTTGCGCGAGCAGCCCCTCATTGAGCAATCCGTCAATCGCTGTAGACAGCAGCGCAGGCCACTTTGCGAACCGCGCGCTGTTTCTAAATTGCTCGCGCAGACCGCTGAAGGTGCTGCAGACCAGCCTCTCGACCTGGTATTTTGAGCCGCACAGGCCGGAGGCCACGAGCTGAAGGGAGAGTTGATCAAATTCTTCTGGCGTTATTCGCGGCTTAAGGGACGGCATTGCCCCAAGGTCAAGATACCGCCTCGCCACAGGGGCGGCGGTCTCATCCTTAGCAAGAAAAATGATGCGGCCGTGCTCATGTTTGAATCCCAGTCGGCAAACACGGTCCGCCACGTCGTGGAACTCGGCGCTTTCAATCGGCACATAAGCTCGTCTATCTGGGTCCCAACGATCCCAGTCCGCAAAGATGGCCGCCCCCAGAGGGAAGTTCACACCTGCAGTGGGCAACGAGGATGCGAACACGACGTCCAACTTTCCGTCAAGGAGATGTTGTTCGACAACGTGCCGCTCCTCCTCCATCAGGTCGGCGTTTAGAACAGCGATGCGCCGGGCCAGAGTCTTTGTCAGGAAGACGTTCGCAGATGTCTCCGGGATCCCGTCAAAAGCAGGCGCCAACTGTCTTTGTTCTCCTTTCGCGCGCGCGGCCAGAAACCGTTGTGCCAAATCATAAGTGTCCTGCTTCCGCCGAGTGCAAAAAACGATGATCGGCACCGGCGGGCTCTTCTGCTTCAGAAGAAAAGCAACCATGGACAACGGATCAAGCTCAACATCCGCAGGAAGTGCCACACCCTCCTCAATGGTCTCGGGGCGCTCTGATGTGACCGAGGTGATTCCTCCGGGTGTCCAGCACTCGTAGCGCAGGTGTTTTTCCCTGTTGTTTTGGATAACAAGCTTCACAGCAAGCCAATCGGCAAGGTCCTTGGCATCCTTCAACTCCAGCAGCGCAGATAGCCCCACGAATTGTTTCCAACCGACGTTGCGCATCAAGGTCAAGAGCGTCTCGACGTTTTGCCCTCTATATTCATCGCCGATCAGTTGCAATTCGTCGCAGACGATCACGTTGGTCTTCATGTCGGCTGGAACACCGGACGCGGACAGAAGCGCCAGGTACTTTTCATAAGTTGCCACCAGGAGAGGGGTTCTGAGTGGCTCCGCTGGAGTGTCCCCCTCCGCATTCCCCACATAGTTGTCTGTGGCGAGGACCAGACGAGGACCGTGATTCGACAGGAAGTCCGGGAGCAGGAGAGACTTGAAATCGTCAAACTTTCGCTTTGCCGAAGCTGCTTGAGTTACCAGATAGACCGCGTTGCCGCCGCTCTCGATGCTCCTTGCTATCGCCCAAAGCGCGATTTGGGTCTTACCCGTCGATGTCGGGGAAACGATCAAGGCGCTTTCGCCACGGCCGACTCCCTGCCGAAGTGATTCGTACTGCACGTCGCTTAGCGCCGGCTTATCTTCGTCCTTGAAAACGAGACGGGAGGTTATTGAGTCCGATAAGCCGTGGTTTTCCGGCAGTTCATATTTCATTGCGCTCAACCTGCCTCGACAGCTGTTGGACTTCTACTTTGCGTGACCCACGGCGACCATGTAGATTGGGGTATGATCCTTCGGAATCGGGAGTGTCTGCTGAACCGTGTTTGCATCGAGGCCGCCCATCGGCACGCCCGCCAGATTCAACGCGACCGCTTCCAGTAGCACATTCTGCGCGGCATGCCCCGCCTCCGCGAAAGCCCAATTCACGGAGCGGGCGTGCTGCGCTTCTCCCAGCCGCTTATCCATCCTTTCCCACACTGCGGTGAACACGAAGACTACGCCCGCTTGCGGCACAGACGGCTGCCCCGTGGCCTTCGACAGGTTTTGCCGGAAGTCATTTGCCGATAGCTTCTCCAACTGATGTTCAGCCGGCAAGTAGTGAAAGAAGCCTGACGGCGTTACCGCATATAACTCGAGTGGGTAAATCGCAACTGCGGAAGGGGCCGTCCGATGGCCGTTCGGACGATTCACACCTTGGGCGGCCCACAGCAGCTGGCCCAACTCCTGCTGGGTAAGCGCCTGGCCCGTATAGGTGCGAACCGATTGCCGCTTTGCCAGCGTCTCGTTCAGCGGCATTCCGCCCTCGCGCGCCGCTGGGGGCAACGCAACGCGTTCCGGCGCTTGTTTGGCCTCAGTCGCTGGGTTCTGCCGGGCAAGAGTCGCAATGCCCATGGAAGGGATAAGCAGAAAAACAAGTAGGTATTTTCGCATCTGTGATTTCCTCCGCTTTGCGCCGCATCATATCACTTCTTGAAGTCTCAGGTTCGAGATGTCAGGCGAATCTCGGCCGGAAACGTACGCGAGCCGCGCGTCAGCTCTTCTTGGATGTGACGACGTGGAACGCCGCTGGGCGTTGTTCCACGTCCCTGCTTTTGCAGTGCGGACACACGAACTCGCCTTTCCCGTGCTCGGCAAGCGTGAGAATTGCAGTGAAGATTTTCCGGCACTTCTTGCAGAAGAATTCATACTGGGGCATAAGCACCTCCTGGGGGAATGCGCGCCAGAGATTTTAGTTCGCATCCGGGATTGGAGCAACTGCAGCTTTGGCATACGCCGTCGCCACTTCGCGCACCACGCGTCCGAATTAATAACCGAAGGGTTACGGAGTGTGCCCGCTACGCGGGATTTTGGTTGGAGGCAGAAAACCCGAAAGCGGCGCCGAGGCCTGCTCCTTACACGCATCTTGGTTATCATAGACAAAGCTGTGCGTGTGTGCAGGCATGCGCATCATGTTCAACGCACCTTGGAAGACACAAAACCGAGATCGAAGGGTCGAAGGCCCGATTCATACCAGCCTGGGGCAGCGCCCCAGGTTATAGGGGACGCTAATTAATTGAGGGCTGAAGGCCCGTTCCATGGATTATAGGGCGGGCTTTCAGCCCTTGCACTCTGCGTACCCTGGTCCTGGGGCGTTGCCCCAGGCTGGTATGGGGCGCACCTTTGGCGCTGGTTATCGGTTTCAGCATGGGCTGTCTTTATCCGTTCTTCAGAGCGTTTGTCTACACGAGATGAAATGCGTGTAAGGAGCAGGCCGAGGCGCCGCACTCCAGAGCGCTTCGCGCATCGATAGGGGGGGCCGGCTCGACACGGCTAATGTCTGCAGCCACCACGGCGCTTTCAATGCCCCTTCCACGCAGCTTCCCAAAGCCGCCTGCTCTGCGGTTGGCAGCTTACTTTGCCTAAGGACGAGGATGGGTCAGCTTCAGCACCTGGAGAAGATTGTTGAAGTCGTCGGTCCAGATGGGGAATCCGGGCTTGGGATTGATCGGCGTGGCGACCGAGCGTATCCTCTCGGCACTGAGCAGCGCCTTGTTGTTCGTTACCAGGATCTGATCTGTGCTGCAGAGCCAGTAGTCCGCCCCTTTACCATCGCTGACGGTTTCGGAAATGAGCACTGCGGTAAGCCCATATGCTGCTGCTAGCCGCTCAACCACGGGGTCGATGTCCATGTAACGGTTAGTGGCCTGAAACGCGAGCACGCCGTCTGGCTTGAGATGGCGCAGGTAAGTCGCCATCGCCTCGCGGGTGAGCATGTGCACGGGAATCGATTCGCCGGAAAAGGCGTCCATGACGAGCACGTCGAACTGCTGGCTGGGCTCGCGCTCCAGCAACAGGCGTCCATCGCCCAGCGCCACCTCTATCTTGGCTGGAGATTCGGTGAGGAAGGTGAATTCCTTGTAAGCCAGCTCAACCACCTGCGGATTGATCTCATAAAACCGGAATACGTCCCCCTTGCGGGCATATGCGGCAATCGCACCGGGGCCCAGACCGATCACGCCGACGCGTCGTGGCGCGGCAGGCAAGGCCGAAAACATGCGGCCTACGCCGCTGGTAGGCCCGAAGTAACCGGTGGGCGTCAGGCGCTTATCGGGATCGAGCAACTGGCCGCCATGCATGATCCCGCCGTGCACAAGCGAACGGAACGGCGTTGGGGACTTCGACTCCCAGGTGCGGATCGCGCAGTAGAAGTCGCGCATCATAACTCTGGTGCCTATGAGCTGATATTCGATCGCGTTCTTGGAAAGATACCCGGTGGCGCCGATCACCGCAATCGAGACGACCGTGGCCCACCAGCCGAGGGCACGCGTGCGCAAGAGCAGGAGCAGCCCGCAGGCGACCAACCCGATCTGGATTTCGAAATAGCCGGGCAGAAGATAGGGCGCACCGAAAGCGACAAGCAGTCCTCCCAGCGCGCCGCCCAGAGCAATCATCAGATAGTACGTGGTAAGGTGTCTGGGGTCGGGCCTGAGACGAGACAGTTCGCCGTGGCAGAACATGCAAGTGACAAAGAGCCCCAGCGCAAAGATGGACATCAGCCGGCTGAGATTCAGTGAATCCGAGAACCAGGCCATCGCCGGCAATGCCGCGGCAGCGAGCACGAGGAACACAGGCCGCACATACCAGCGCGGATGATCGAAAGTGAGGATGAAGGACAGCAGGTACAACGACAGCGGTGCGATCCACAGGAAGGGAATCGCGGCGACGTTCTGACAGATGTGGTTCGTCACGGCAAGCAGCAGGAACGAACCCATGGCTGCGAGCGCGAGCCACAACAGTTGGCGCGCGGCCGTCGGCCGCGGCGTGGCTGCACCCGGCGTGGACTCCTGCGTTTTGGTGGATTCACCGCCGGGATTGCTGCGCATGCTTACATATGCTGTGCCGGCGCACAGCAGCACGAACGAGGCAAACAGTGCAGACCAGATCTTCAACTGAGCTGTGGTCGTGATCCATGGCTCGATGGCGAACGGATAGCAGAGGAGCGCGAGGAGCGAGGCCAGGTTCGAGAGCGCAAACAGGCGGTAGGGTATCGCGTGCAGGAAACGACGCGCAAACCACGCCTGCGCGAGCGGGCTCGTCGTTGCCAATAGCAGATATGGCAGGCCGATGGTGGCGGCAAGCATGCCCAGGATAAGCAGGCCTGGGTTTTCTCCTCCGGAAGGCTTCCAGTGCGCGTTTGGAATGATCGGCAACAGGAAGAGGCTGACGGCCAGCAATGCAATGTGCAGCACGGCCTGGCGCCTGCGCGCAAGAAATCTCGTGGTCCAGTCAGCGTAAGCATATCCGGCGAGCAGCGTCGTCTGGAAAAACACCAGGCAGGTAGCCCAAACCGCTGCCGACCCCCCGAACCACGGCAGAAACTGCTTGGCGATCATCGGCTGCACGAGAAACAGCAGGAAAGAGCCCAGAAACACCAAACAGCCGTAGATGATCACCTGCTTGGTCCTCCCGATAGGTGAGTGTTGATTCCAAATGCTCGTTCCACGCAGCGTTGGGATCCTCAAAAATACCATCGCTCGAAGCGAAAATCATTGATTTCGGGGACAGGCGCCATAACCTCGAATTCCACGGCAAAGAAATTCGGTCAATCCCGAATAGATTCGAGGTTATGGCGCCTGTCCCCGAAATTCCCGACTTCTGATTCTGGGTTCTGCGCATCAAGGTAGCGGACAGTGGCCGATCCTCCACAGCAGCGAAGGAGCAGCTGTTTCAGCTCTTCGGCAGCCTGCTCGATTTCCGGTCGGCTGATTGCCGGCATCATGCCATCCACATTGATCGCGAGGTTCTTCGTCTGCGGCGTAATTTTGGAAAAGTCCGCGTTCCTCCAGTTCCAGCGCCGGCACAGGACTCTCTTGCTCTGACGATTCACGAGGATGATCTCCCCGGGCTCGGGATGCTCCACCTCATCCGGCTTAAAGAGCGGCGCAAACGTCTCGTCGGAAACGGCCCGGCCCAAAGTCAGGTTACCGTTGACCGCGTCAAGATCATCGCCTCCGGAAGGGACGAGATACTTTATGCTGATCGCATTGAACGCGTCGACGGCGGGTGAGATGGAGCGCAGCAGTTTGCCCGCCTTCACTTGCTTGGCGAGAAATACAATCGACGGCGTGAATTTGTTCGGATTGGCTCCGAGCTTGAGATATGCCTGCTTCCAAGCCATGAGACGCGGATGTGCGGCCGGATCAGCGGCCGGGTCCAACCGGACCTTCTCTTGCTGTTCCTTCAGCAGTTTTTCGATTTCCGGGCACCGCCGGCTATTGTCAATTCCGGTAGCGACCACAAGTCCACGACAGTATTGGGGGAACAATTGAAAAACATCTGCTTCGATGCTGAATTGCATGATGTCTCCAGTAGACGCAAGTTTTTTGTTGCTGGGCGAGGTTACGGATCACGCCATCGCTCCTTTTATGGAAACATTGTCTGCTTGGAAGCCTGGGGCAAGCAAGAGACAAGATTCTTGATTCCACCTCACCCCTTGGCGCTGGCTGCCCCTTTTTAATGCGTGACACGCCCGTCACAGCGATTCAAACACTGCATGCAATCATCCGAATGCCTTGGGGTTTTGGTGGTTCGTTTTTGGTATGCGACGGCATCGCTCCAATGTGCTAAAAGTTGTAGCGGGCCGTATGGACGGTTTGAATTCCGAAGCGAACCAGGAGATACTCGAACGCCATGAAAACTTTCTCTTCACGCCGTGAGTTCATCAAAAAGAGTGCGCTAGTCGCTTGTGCCGGTCTGACCGCACCGTTGTTGCCGTCCCGCGCCCGTTTGCACGCCAAAGGGACTGCGGCTGGCGCCGCCGGCCCATTCCAGCCGACCTGGGAATCGCTGGTGAAGAACTACAAGTGCCCGGAGTGGTTTCGCGACGCGAAGTTCGGCATCTGGGCGCACTGGTCGGCGCAGTGCGTGCCCGAGCAGGGCGACTGGTACGCACGTCAGATGTACATCCAGGGCCATGGACAGTACAGCTACCACGTCAAGACCTACGGTCACCCGTCGGAATTCGGCTTCATGGAAATTGATCATCTCTGGAAGGCCGAGCGCTGGGACCCGGAGAAATTGATGGATCTCTACGTGCGCGCCGGGGCCAAGTATTTTGTTGCGCTCGCCAATCACCACGACAACTTCGATGCCTACGACTCGAAGCATCATGCGTGGAACGCGGTCAGGATTGGCCCGCACAGGGACATTGTCGGCACCTGGGCAAAGATCGCGCGCAAGCACGGCCTGCGCTTCGGCGTAAGCAACCATTCGGCCCACGCGTGGCACTGGTTCCAGACCGCCTACGGCTACGATGGCGAGGGGCCGCTTGCCGGCGTGCGTTACGACGCCGCCACGCTGACAAAGGCCGATGGCAGGGGCAAGTGGTGGGAGGGGCTCGACCCGCAGGCCCTCTACACGGGACCGAACATCGAGATGCCCGATGGCCTCACCAGCGCGAAGGCGGTTGCGGATTGGCACCAGAAAAACGACCGGCCTTGGACTGAAGAGCCGCCGGCGATGAACCCCGACTTTACCAGGAACTGGTTCCTCCGCTGCCAGGACCTCGTGGATAAGTATCGCCCTGACTTGCTCTATTTCGACAACACCGGAAATCTTCCGCTCGGTCAGGCTGGACTTGACATCGCTGCGCATTACTACAACTCCAGCATGCAATGGCATGGTGGAAAACTCGAAGCCGTTCTTAACGTCAAAGGGCTCGACGAGGCGCGCCGTCCGGCGGTGGTCGAGGACTACGAGCGCGGCTCCAGCGACGTGATTCAGCCTGCGCCGTGGCAGACCGACACCTGCATCGGCGACTGGCACTACAATCGCAGGCTCTGCGACCAGCACCGATACAAATCTGTCGGCCAGGTGGTGCGCATGTTGGTAAACGTGGTCAGCAAGAACGGCAACCTGCTCCTCAGCATCCCGGTGCGCGGCGACGGCACGATTGACGGCGACGAAGTCGCCTTCCTCGATGGCATGGCAAAATGGATGGCTGTGAACGGCGAAGGCATCTTCGGCTCGCGCCCGTGGAATGTGTTCGGCGAAGGCCCGGCAAAGGCGCCAGGCGGCATGTTCAACGAAAACAAGATTACCTATGGTGCGCAAGATATCCGATTCACCACCAAAGGCGGCGCGCTCTACGCTTTCCTGCTGGGCTGGCCCGACGAAAAGAGCGCCGCAATCAAATCTCTGGCGACCGATTCAGCGTGGGTGGCCGGCCAGAAAATCGCCGAGGTTACACTGCTTGGGTACAGAGGCAAGCTGGAGTGGTCGCAGGACGGGCAGGGACTCAGGGTCAAACTGCCGAGTCAGCAGCCGAGCGAGCACGCCGTCGCGCTGAAGATCACCGGCCTGAAGCTCAAGTAACCGCCGGCAATTCCGGCCAACCTGCCTGTCCCGCGCTGAAAGAATCGGAGAGAATCAGACGTTCCTCCGACATGTGTGCGGACCCTAAGTCGTCCGCATTTTCCGCGCCGGCGGCGCCGCCTTTGGAGGCTGCAACCAAAATCCTGCTCAGGAGGGAAGCCATGACTCGTTTTTCCGTGCTTATGTGTTGTGTTGCGCTCCTCGGTTTGACCTGGGGCTGCGCCAAACAGACCGTCCCCGACACGCGTGAGGCAGATGAACGCGCCGTCCGTGAATCGGAAATCGAAGCGTCAAAAGCACTCGCCGCCAAGGACCTTGAGAGTTTCATTTCTTTCTTTGCTGATGATGCTTCAGGGTTTTACCCGAACACTCCCATTATCACCGGAAAGGATGCGATCCGCCAGAGTTGGAAGACGGTCCTTGCCCTTCCGGGCTTCGCGATGAGCTTCCAGATCGTGAAGGTGGAGGTCTCGCGCAGCGGCGACTTGGCTTACGGCCATGGCACCTACACGAGGACCATGAATGATGCCACGGGCAAGCCGGTAACGGACGAGGGAAAGTACGTCATAGTTTACAAGAAGCAACCGGACGGCAAGTGGAAGGTCGTCGCCGACATCGGCAACTCCGATCTCCCGGAGCCGGCCCCTCCCGCAAAGTAGGTCCGGATTGTGGCCGCAGTAGAAATTACAGATTCTCTAAGAGAGATCCTCATACGGCAGTCCTCAGACCTGTCCTGGCACACGTTTTTGAGGGCAGAGATCCTATCGTATGAGTGATCCTTGATCTGTAGCGCAGCTTTGCTCCTGCTGACCAGATGTATCGATTTGCTCGGGGCATGCGAGTCTTGCAGCCTGCATTTTGGAAGAGCAAAAATGGCGCGCCAAAACAAGCGCTGAGGCTCTCCACATCCCTTTCCAACCAGCTCATCCGCTTTGCAATCAACAGCTTCTGCTGGTGCGTCGCCGATACGCCCTGTCTGGTGTCGAGGGAAATCCTTGCGGCCAAACATCCCGAAGACGTATCCTGTGCTTATGCTGAATTGGAGCGATTGCCCTGCTGTCGAGCGCGAGGCGGGAAAGGTCAGCGGCGCCTGGCTTTTTAAGGGCACCCGAGTGCCGGTGAAGGCGCTGTTTGAAAACCTCGAAGGAGGCGCGCGCGTGGAAGAGTTCCTCGAATGGTTTGAAGGGGTGACCCGCGAACAAGTCGATGCGGTGCTGGAACATGCCAAACGCAGCCTCGTGGCAGTCTGATTAGTTTTTCTGAATCGGAAAGGAGTGGCTCGCATGACAACCCAGACCTACGCCAATCACAGGCGAAATGTCCTCATGTACCATGGCGTTTTGTTTGGTCTTCTCGTTCTGACGCTCATCGGCTCGCTGGTCAACCTTTACGAGTCGGTAGGGGATCATGAGCGCATCTACAGCGCGTCATTGATCGTCGTGCTCGACGTCTGCGTCCTGTTGCTGTTCTTCTTTTGCCGGATCTTTGCCCTGAAGGCGCAGGACCGTGCGATCCGCGCGGAAGAGAATCTGCGTCATTTCGTGCTGACCGGCAAGGTGCTCGATCCCGGGCTCACGATTCGCCAGATCATCGGCCTCCGATTTGCGTCGGATGGCGAGTTTGTCGAACTCGCCCGGAGGGCGGCTCGAGAACATCTGACGGAAGACGCGATTAAGCGCGCGGTCAAAAACTGGCGGGCCGATACTTACAGAGTCTAGTCTCTGTCGCGAAACTCATTAGCTGAGCCGAAAGACTCCTCGATTTGACAGACAAGTGGGGGCGGGCTTTAGCCCGTTCCCGGCGTACCCAAATGGGAACACTGACGAATTAAATTCCATCTCTTCACTGAAAGAAAGAAATTACTGTCATGCAACGGGCTGCATCCATGGAAAGGGCACTTGGGGCGCGTGCTAAAGCCCGCCGCCACTAAAGGGATCCCATCGGTACTCTGTCTTTCGGCTAAGCCAGTTTCGCGACAGAAACGAGTCTAGGCCCGAATGGCGCTTAATCAAGAGTGACCGCAATCACCTCGTAGTGCCGCCAAATCAAGTGTTAAGCCCCAAAGGGGCGGGGCAGGAAAACCCAGGGCGTGAGCCCTGGGATCATGAACATCCGGGAGACCAGTCCTGAAGGGGCGAAGCAGCCTGCGCCGCCCTTACAGGGCCGATTCCTTGCTCTACGTCAGTTCCCAGGGCTCACGCCCTGGGCTTTCCTGCTGGACCTTCAGGGTCCTAATTGGACTCCTTAATTAAGCGCCATTCAGTCTAGGCCCCGGTTCCTCATGCCGTCCGGAGGGCGTTGAGCCGCGACGATCCAGTCGATCGTCCCGTGGATCGGGACGCGCAGCGAATTGCCGCGCTCGGCGATGCTACCTAACGCTGCTCACTTTGATGGTCCAGGCGTATCGGCACGGTGGATGCACTCTCAGATCATTAGGAATCGTCACGACGAAACCACTGCCGTCTGCCTTCCATGGGAGGTTGCTGTTGCTCCCGAGCACGGTGACCTGTGCTCCTTCGGCGGGCCGATGGGAACTCACGCGAATCTCTCTAGGAATAGCGGATTCATTTTCCCCGGCAAGATAGAGAAAGAATACGTTTGCATTATTCTGCCGGGTCATGCATACATTGCCCTCTTTGTAGGGAGCAATCGGCCTGGAACCATAAACCGCCTCGCTGTTGACCTGGATCCATGCCCCGATTTCTTTCAACAAATCGTAGGCCCCCGGTTGCCATGTTCCATCGGGCCCGGGCGCGATGTTCAAAAGCAAATTTCCACCTTTGGAGACGATGTCGACGAGAAGGTGGACGGCCTGTCGTGCACTCATGTATTTTGCGTTCGGCGTGAACGACCAGCCTCCGCCCGACGTGATGCACGATTCCCACGGATAGGGCAGGGCCTTGTCCGGAACGCGGTTCTCAGGCGTCAGGTAGTTTTGATTTTTGCCGTAGACAGCGCGGTCGACCACGATGAGCCCGGGCTGTTTCTGACGGCATTTCGCAACCAGTTCGTCCATACGGATGTCCTGGTTCACAGTGCGGGATTTGATAAAGCCTGATTTGCTCCGGCTGAGAAGATCAAGGTATGCACGCTGGATCTCCTCCTGCGATTTCTTGGCTACCCATCCGCCATCGAGCCATAAAATGTCAATCCTGCCGTAGTCGCTCATCAGCTCCGTGATCTGGTTGTGGGTGAATTCCACAAACTTGTTCCAGCGGTCGGGATACTGCTCGGGATCGTAGTTGACATTGCGGTCAGGCGTCGCAAAGTTGGGCCACCAGTAATATTCGCTGTTCCAATCGGGCTTTGAAAAATAGGCGCCGATGAGGAAGCCTTCTTTGCGGAAAGCGTCAAAGACTTCTTTGGCGACGTTGGCCCCGGGATTGGTGTGAAACGGGCAATCCGGCGATGTGATCTTGTAGTCGGTATACTTTGAATCGAACATGCAGAAGCCGTCGTGATGCTTGGTTGTGAAGACGACGTACTTCATGCCTGCGTCGCGAGCGGCCTTGGCCCAGCGCGACGGGTCGAAATTGACGGGATCAAAAGTTTTCTTCAGCCCTTCATATTCCTTTTTATACTCGACGTAGTCCGGCAGTTTGCGCCTGCACCAACCCTCATCTTCGGAGCAGATTGACCAGGATTCCACAACACCCCACTGGCTGTAGGGTCCCCAGTGCATCAGCAGGCCGAACTTGAGATCTTGCCAGTGCTCGAGGTTTTTGAGCACGAGCGGGTCGGTTTCGGGAACGTAACGCTCTTCTTCGTTCTGCCCGGAAAGCAGGCCCGCCCAGATAACCACGCCGACCGTAAAGAGCAGAATTCTTTTCATGTCCACAAGCTCCTCCGACAGTTGATGCCAGTTTGCAGCGCCCCGCGGTGAATCATATAGACACACGCGCACCATTGTAAATTGAACCTTGCCGCCCGTCATGTCTTCCGCATCCGTTTCGAGTTGCAGATGCAACTTTGCTTTGGCGGGCGTGAGGGATTCAATGCAGGGAGGCGACACAAGCTTGAATCCCGCTACTGCACCTTTCGCGGACGCAGCACCGGCCTGACTGCTTGGGATCCGGATTCGAACGCCGCCGTTTCATACGGGGACTCCATGCGCTCGGCATAGCCTGCCGATGTCAGCGCCTCGGTTTGTTCCTCCGGCGCATCGATCACCAGTCCGGGCTGGAAGACGCCGTGGGTGCCGCCATCAGAGTTCTCAAACGGACTTTCACGTCTCTTCTCGTTTGGCGCGGATTGAGGTGAATGATATACTTTTCGATATATTCGGAGATTCATATGGGCAAACCGCTGATGATCCAGGAAGAGGATGAGCGCCGGATCGAACGCCTCAAGCGGCGGCTCGGGATCCAGCGCAAGGTGGACGTCCTGAGAGCAGGAATCGACCTTCTCGAAAAAGAAGCTGACCGGCGTGAACGAATCAGGCGCTGGAAACGCGCCGCTGCTCTCGTTGCCGCGAGCAGCCGGGAAGTGAACGCCGAGTTTCAGGCGCACTCCAGGTTAAAGAGGATCTGACGTTGATCCCCCGCTGCTGGCATCTCTATATCGTCGATCTGGAACCGCGGGTTGGTACAAAGCCCGGAAAACAGCGCCCATGCCTTGCCATCCAGCCGTCGGAATTCAGCGAAGCCGGTCTCCAGAGTACGGTCATTCTGCCGCTTACCACAAGAGTTACCAGTGAGGATGCTTTTCCCTTGCGGGTGTGTATCGCCAGGGGAACTTGTGGGCTCGACGCTGACAGCGACATCCTCGTTGACCAGATCCTGGCCTGGGACAACTCGCTCTTTCGCAAGGAACTGGGACTGCTCCCGGACGCCTTGGTGGAAAAGGTAAAGGCCGCGCTGAAGGACTTCCTTGACCTTTGATCGCCTCCAGCTCCATGTGAATGAACCCTGCCCTTCGTCAGGCGGCGCGCCAGCCCATCGGCGTGGGGGCGTTGGAAGGATGTTGGCGATTTACTCATTACGCTGAGTATTTTTACTCAGAACGATGAGCGGCGTCAGGATGAACCGAGGGCGGCCTGTTCGACGGAGGGTTCGGTGACGCCTCTGGTCGTGGCTTGACCTTCTTCGGCTGCCCCTTCTCGCCCTTGCCCGTGACTTGATGGAAATCGCGCGCGGGCTCCTCGCAGAAGAGATGGCTGAACGCGAGAAAGATCGGCAGTATTGGTCCTCCTTGCGAAAGGAACTGGAATTCCTGCGGCGTTCCCGTGGAAAACCTTGATTGTGAGGCATCAGGGGACACCTTGTCACCCTGACGGCGGGTGTCGTGAGCTATGCGGCGTTTCCGCGCTCCACATTCACAATGTGGATTTCGGAGATGCCGTTCCAGTTCTTGTCTCGATGTCGCGGGCGCAGTTTGGGCATTTCGGCGGGATTTCGAGGGAGTTTCGGGGGATGCTGAATGCCCGCAAAGACTTGTCCGACGCGGGCTTCGTTGGTGCCGAGGACGGGAATCGAACCCGTACGCCCCTTGCGAGGCCCAGGATTTTAAGACCGCCCATATAATCTGCAAATCTTTGATAAGTAAGCGCAACCCGCGTCCATGGCGGGCGCGATCATGGACTGAGTTGGTTGCGCTCGGTCGCGGTCAAGTTATCGCAGCCACAGTTTCGGGCACAGCCCCCGCTTTTGGCTTTGACGGAAAGCTAACGGGCTTCTCAGGCCTCGATCGGAGTTTCGCTGGTAGCCCGTTGGTCCGACAGCAACGCCGCCTGTTCGACGACGGTCTGCGTTGCTTTCTCCTGCTTATCAGGCGGGTAGCCATACTTGCGCAGGATCCGCTTTACCAGGACGCGGAGTTGCGCGCGCACGTTTTCGCGCAGGGTCCAGTCGATCGTAACATTGTTGTGAACGGTTGCGACCAGCTCGCGAGCGATTGTGCGCAACGTCTCGTCCCCGAGCACTTTCACCGCGCTGTCGTTCCTCTCCAGCGCGTCGTAAAACGCCAGCTCATCCTCGCTCAACGCAAGCGCCTCGCCGCGTGCGTTGGCCGCGCGCATCTCTTTTGCCAGCGCGATCAGCTCCTCGATCACCTGTGCCGCTTCGATGGCGCGGTTCTGGTAGCGGCGGATCGTCTGCTCCAGCATCTCGGCGAAGGAGCGCGCCTGCACGACGTTCTTGCGCCGCCGGGTGCGCGCTTGGCGAGCACCGCCTGCACGGCCTGGAAGAACGCCACGTCGTCGCGGATGCGCAGTGGCTCGGTATGCGGAACGGCCAGCGCGAACGCCTGGGACAGCTCCCGGAAGGTGAGCGGACATCGGTCCTTTCCGTTCTCCTGCCTGAGGATGTGCTCTTGCGCGGGCGGCAAAAGTCCCAGCCGCTCTTGCGGCGTCCCGGTCGTCCACTTCGACCAGTCGAAGCCATGAAAGAGGCCGCAGCAGACCTCGTGCTTCTCGAGCATGACGGCGACCGCTTCGTCCTGGTCGAGCGCCGTCCGGCCGGTGCCGCCGCTTTCGGTGTAGGTCGCGGCGCTGCCGGCCCTCGGGCGGAGCTATCGCCGAGAATAGGACGAGTGGGGCCCTTCCGCATTTTTCGCCCGCAAACGTCGCTATTGCTTATGGGGGGGCGTATGTTTGAGAATTGCCGGTGTTCCCCTCATTTGGCAGAACACTTGGCCTGTCAGGATCTGGGCTGGAGGTGTTACATGGCCGTCAATCTGCAGGTTGCATGGGTTGGAATTCTCCTGGGATTCTTCGCCGGGGCGGTACCGGGCTTGTTCTTTCACAAGGAAGACTGGCTGGGCGGGTATGGTTCCTGGCGGCGACGGATGCTGCGGCTGGCGCACATCTCGTTCTTCGGGATCGGCATCATCAATGCCGCCTTTGCGCTCACCCTTGAGGCTCTCAAGGCAGGTGGAGCGGTGCATGAATCGATGGTTTGGCCGTCGCGTCTGCTGATTGCCGGAGCCGTTGCGATGCCTGCAGTTTGCTACCTATCGGCCTGGCGGAAAAGCTTTCGTCACCTGTTCTCCATCCCGGTCTTGTCCCTGGCGCTGGGGGTGGGGATGTTCTTATGGGAGGGAATGTTATGAAGATTGCTCTGATCGCGATGAGCGGCATCCGTGTCTGCGACACGGAACTGCTGCGGCTTGGCCTGACGCTGCCCGGGTTCGTAGAGCGAAGCAAAACCATTGCCTCGCTGCCGAGCTTGGGTCTGCTGACGCTGGCGGGCATGACCCCGCCGCAGCATCAGGTGTCGTACATGGAGGTGAGCGATATCAAGCAACTCCCCTCATTGCCGGAGGGCTTCGACCTGGCCGCGATTTCGAGTTACAGCGCCCAGATCGGCGAGGCGTACGAACTGGCAGATCGGTTCCGCCAGGCCGGCGTCCCCGTGGTGCTGGGCGGACCACATGTGACGGTCCTGGGCGACGAGGCAGCCAGGCACGCAGATGCAGTGGTGCTCGGCGAGGGAGAGCCGGCCTGGCTGAGCGTGCTGGCGGACGCGGAGAAAGGACGCCTGGCCGGCTTCTATGGGTCCCGCCGGAACGGCTTTGACCTGGCCGAGGCGCCCATGCCGGCCTTCGAGCTGCTGGACATCTCAAAATACAACCGCCTGACAGTGCAGACCAGCCGCGGCTGCCCCCACCGCTGCGAATTCTGCGCCAGCTCGGTCCTGCTGGCCGACCGCTACAAGCAGAAGCCCGCCGGCAAAGTCCTGGCGGAGATCAGGCGGATCCTGTCCATCTGGAACCACCCCTTCATCGAGTTTGCCGACGACAACACCTTCGTGAACAAGGCCTATTGGAGAGAGTTGCTACCGGAGTTGAAGGACCTTCGGCTCAAATGGTTCGCCGAGACCGACCTGTCGGTCAGCGAGGATGAGGGCCTGCTGGAACTGATGCGCGAGACCGGCTGCGCGCAGGTGCTGATCGGGCTGGAAAGTCCCACGGCCGGACCGCTGGACGGGCTGGAGGCGCGCACCAACTGGAAGCACAAGCGCTGGTCGACGTACAAAGAGGCGATCCGCACGATCCAGTCGCACGGCATTACGGTCAACGGGTGCTTCGTCATCGGGCTGGATGGGCACGACCGCAGCATCTTTGATGAGGTCTTCGAATTCGTAAAGGATGCGGAACTTTTCGAGGTCCAGGTTACAATCCAGACGGCCTTCCCGGGCACGCCCCTCTACGAGCGGCTGCAGAAGCAGGGACGCCTGCTGGACGAGCACGACTGGCGCACGTGCACGCTCTTTGACGTGAACTTCCGCCCTAGCCACATGAGCGTCGAGGAACTGGTTTCGGGTTTCCGCCAACTGGTGGTCAAGCTTTACAGCGATGAATTTACGAGCTGGAGGAGACACAATTACAGGAATTTCCTACGGCAGCACCTTCATTCAGAAAGGATACAACTATGAATCCTGCCAGAGAAAAATACTACAAGGGTATGTTCTTAGTTGCTGCGGTCTACGACCTTTTGCTAGGGGTCATATTCACCTTCTTACATGAACCCGCGTTTCGGATTTTGGGCATTGGGGAGAAGCTGCCCGAGTTCAGAGGATACCTCTCCCTTATCGGCGCGTTTCTGTTCGTCATTGGGTGCGCCTACTGCCTCATCTATCTGGGGGACCTGCGAAGAAACCGCGATCTGATTACAGTTGGGGCGCTCTACAAACTAGCATACAGTGCCATCGCCTTCTATTACTTTGCAGTTGGGAACCTTCCGCATTTGATTTTCGCGGCTGTTTTCGGAGTAGCGGATCTAGTCTTCTTCGTCATGATGGCAGAATGCCGTCTCTTCCTACGCAGGAAGGAAGCCGGTGCGGAGCCTCACTCTTCTTAGCCGGCGGGAATCGGACGGCAACAGGGACGCAGAGCCGCGCCGCGGGCCGATAGGCCGGATAGGCTGCATTCTTCGATCGAAACCGGTCTGCCGCGCCCGTTCTGGTTCCGGTTTGTAGTGATTTTGTTGGCTCCGCGGGCTGTCCCAGAGTCATTTTGACTGTTGATCGTACACGCAAAATGACGGTGCGGTTGTCAAAAGATCCGGTCCATCTCGCAGTAAAGTCGCTCATCGGACAAGTGGCCCATTCTGGTCAACTCAGGGCTGGGGTCGGACCACGCGAAATAGTTGCTCAATCTGAGGATGACTCCGTTAGAAGAAGATGAAAGGGGCCTTGCGTAAAGATTTCGTGCCCCTTTACTGCTTCTAAGCCAAATCACCTATCGGAGGCTTCTCTATGCCACGGGCCAATCGTTACATCCAGCCAGGATACGTCTATCACCTCACGCACCGCTGCCACAACCGCGAGTTCCTTTTGCGCTACAGACTCGACAGAATCGAATACTGCGCGCGCTTGAGGGCTGCTGTCCGCAAATACCGGATTGCTCTCTTTGACTTTTGTGTCACCTGCAACCATGTCCACCTCCTTGGGATGTGCGACCGTCTCCGGAACCTCAGCCGCTTCATGCAACAGTTGGAGGGCGAGTTTGCTGAGTACTATAACCTCCGCAAGCACCGCAGCGGCTCCTTCTGGGGAGAACGATTTCATTGCACTATGATTGATGGCGGCGATCATCTGTGGAATTGCCTGCGCTATATCGACCTCAACATGGTGCGCGCCGGGGTCGTATGCCATCCAAGTGAATGGGCCTGGTGCGGCTATCAGGAGCTCGTCGGTAAGCGCGAGCGCTTTCGCTTAGTGGAAATCGACCGGCTTGTTGACCTCCTTGGTTTGAGCGACAGAAAATCCCTGGCCGAGATTCACCGGCAACGAATTGTCGAAGCTATCAGGGCCGGACGCCTGATTCGCGAAGGAATCTGGACAGAGAGCATAGCGGTGGGGAGCGAAGCCTTTCTGAGAGAGATCGCTTCCAGAAACAAGATAAGGAAAAAACTGAGGATAGCCGGGACACGGGATGGTTCCTGGTACGTGAGAGAAAACCACACCAAGTATGCAAGAACCTAAGATTCAGAAAAAGGCCCTAAAAAATGGTGCCAAGCTCCGGTTTCTGAGGTCCGGCGCAGTATAAATTCAGTTATTTCAAAAATAAGCGTGGTCCGACCTAATGCCGTTAACTTAACTATAAGTCGTTGATATAAAGACACTAACGAGAAGTTTGACACCTTCTCCTTCGTTTTATATTTCTCCTATAAGACCTTTCCTTTCTGCATTTGCACGATT
>Ga0315279_10000353_pt1 | contig 95217 bp, 74 predicted proteins | sample YL17G06_20_MG_FD_203694 | JGI IMG/M metagenome (GOLD analysis project Ga0315279, IMG submission 203694) | Sediment microbial communities from Yellowstone Lake, YNP, Wyoming, USA - YL17G06_20 | ecosystem: Environmental > Aquatic > Freshwater > Lake > Sediment | place: USA: Wyoming | collected... | reverse complement strand
AGTCCTATCTGCAATTTTATTGGGCTGCCGGGCTCACTTGCGGCCATGGCTGTGCCGCCTTAACGCCCTCAGCATTGCCGGAGCACTAAAAATTAAAACAATCGGCAAGAGGGGCTGAACTGTTACATTCTGGTTGATTGGAACAGATTTGGCAAAAGGGAAATTACCTTGAAAGATACTAAGAGCGGTACTGGATGGCCTGCAATCATCTTGGGGCTGATCATCTTATTATACATAGGTGCGACGTCAATCCGTGCGTGGAGTACACAAACCACGCCGGCACCAAAGGTCATTTCAACCGACGTACCCGGTAAGGATTACTTGCAGCTACTTGGTGGTCCACCCGAAACCGTTACGATGCGCTCGGGACGCGTCATCCTGGCCCCAGGCAAGTCGGTGGGAAAACATAGCACCGGGGATAACGAAGAGGTGCTCGTGATACTAGAGGGGCAAGGCGAAATGCGTATTACAGGAGGAGAAACCCTGTCGCTGAACCACAGTGTGGTAGCCTATTGCCCGCCACACAAAGAGCACGACGTCTTAAACACTGGTACCGGACTCTTGCGCTACGTTTATATTGTCGCCAAGGCTCAATGAAGATCTGCGGGAGCGGGATTTCAGCTTGAATCTGAATCCGACTTTTCGATGGACGGTTCGGTTGGTCGCGTCAGCGGCGATTATTGCCGGCATCACGTCTCTTTACTTTCATGTTGCGGCTGCAAACGCCACCACGGTGGCCCTCTCTTTTTTGCTGGCCATCCTGGGCATCGCGACCGCCTGGGGCCTTGTCGAGGCCTTGTTTGCTTCGGTACTCGCTGTCATCTCCTTTAATTTCTTCTTCCTGCCCCCGATACACACTCTGATCATCTCCGATCCGCAAAACTGGATTGCATTGCTTGCTTTCCTGGTAACCGCCATAACTGCCAGCCAGCTTTCGGTAAGGGCTAAGCGGCGGGCCGCCGAAGCGGTTGAGCGGCGCCTGGAAGTGGAAAGGCTGTACGCTCTGGGTCAAGCAATGCTCCTCAGCAGTGGGCTGCACCCAACGGCGAGGGAGACGGTGAACCGCATCATGCAGATATTCGACATACCTGCCGCCGCTTTCTACCTCAAGATGGAGAACGCGTTCTTCCGATCGGGTCCGGATTCAGAGGCGATCTCCGATCAGCAACTTCGGGACTCGGCGGAATGCCAGGATCCCGAGATCGACACCGCGAAGCAGGCGGCACTCGTCCCGGTGAGACTGGGCGGCCAGACGATAGGCAGCCTGGGATTCGCCGGCCGAGTTCTCTCCAGCGCGGCGCTCAATGCCGTCGCATACCTGGTTGCAATCAGCATGGAAAGAGCTCGCTCTCTAGAGGAGGCAAGCCGGCTCGAAGCGGTTCGCCAGAGCGAGACGCTGAAGTCGGCCCTGCTGGACGCGCTGGCGCATGACCTCAAGACGCCGCTGACTTCCATTAAGGGAGCCTTGACTCACCTCCTGGGGAAAAAACACGACACTGAAGAGGAGGAGCTGTTGACCCTTGCAAACGAAGAGACCGATCGTCTCAACAGACTTGTCGTGGAGGTCATCGAAATGGCCCGAATCGAGGCTGGAAAGCTGCATCCGGACAGGCGGCCGCAAGCAATCGGCGACATTGCTTCTGCCGCACTCCAGGAACTCGAGAGCCAGCTCAAAGACAGAAACGTTCAGGTGGAAATCCCGCACGATTTGCCGCGCGCCGCTGCCGATTTTGAGTTTATCCAGCAGGCGATCAAGCAATTGCTGGACAATGCGGTTCGCTACTCTCCCCCCGGCTCTCCCATTAAAATATCGGCGGAATTGAAAGGCGATAAGATCGTGGTCAGCGTGAGTGATCGGGGCGAGGGCATCGACGAACAGGAGCAGTCCCGCATCTTCGACAAATTCTTCCGTGGGCGAGGATGGCGCTTTCAGGTGCCCGGGACAGGGCTTGGTCTCTCGATAGCTAAGGGCATTGTGGAGGCGCACGGCGGCAAAATCTGGGTTGCTAGCCAGCCGGGTGCCGGTTCGGTATTCAGTTTTTCTCTGCCCGCATCCAGGGAGGAGGCTGTGGAATGAGCACTGCGAAGATCCTGGTAGTGGACGACGAGCCGCAAATCAGACGCCTGCTTCGTACGACGTTGACCGGAAGCGGATACCAGATTGCCGATGCCCGCTCCGGTGAAGAGGCCCTGGAAAAGTTCCGGGACTACATGCCCGATCTGGTGATCATGGATCTCAACATGCCGGGCATGGGAGGCCTGGATGCATGTCGCGAAATCCGCATCGGCTCGGATGTCCCGATCATCATTCTCACGGTTCGCAACGCTGAGAGCGCAAAGGTAGAAGCGCTCGACGCAGGAGCCGACGATTACGTGTGCAAGCCTTTCGGCATGCAGGAGCTTCTGGCGCGCATCCGCGCTGCTTTGCGGCGAGCGCCCACCTCCCCTGAAGGAGGCCCTCATGCGTTCGCCTCGGCTGATCTCGAGATCGACTTCGAAACTCGCAAGGTTCGAGTAGGGTCCCACAATGTTCGTCTCACGCCGAAAGAATTTCAGCTCCTTCGATACCTTGTTTCCCAGGAAGGAAAGCCGGTGCCGCACCGCCAGATCTTGCAGGCAGTCTGGGGCCCGGACTACGGCGACGAGAGCGACTACCTCCGCGTTTTCATCAATCACCTCCGGAAGAAAATCGAGCCGAATCCCGCCAAGCCCAAGTATATCCTGACCGAACCGTGGGTCGGCTACCGCTTTGCCGCCGGCGATAGCGAATAGGAAAACCGCGTCCATCGGTGTTCGTCCGCGTCCAGAAATCGGTTCTCAGCGAGTCTTCATAAATAATCCGAGCCAGCACTCCAAGACCCGGCTCTGTCTAAATACGAAGGCTGGTAGTAATTCACGTTAGACCCTAACATCGCGCGTGACCTGATGCGGCTAACCTAAGGAGTCTCATGAAGATGTCCCTCTTCATTCCAGAATTGACAACAGCAGCGACGACTAGAGCGAGCAGCGGTGAATGCTTGGTTCGCCGGGTTCGGCCTTACGGAGGACTCAAATGTGCTTCATCACACGAGCGAGATTGAAGACATCTGCTAGTTTTAGCCCAATTGTGTTTCTTGTCGGCATGATTCTCATCGGCTCCGGCAGCCTGTGCTCCATGCCTCTCCAGCAGGCCGACAAGCCGGCGGCCGGAGCAACCGCAGGTGCGCAGGCGAACGCCGGCCAGGAGCAGCAGAAGACTAAGGCACAAGGTCAAGGCCCCAGCGAGGTGGTAGTGGTCACGGCCCCGCGCATCGAGATCCCCCTCAACGAGACTCCGGCAGCCACGACTGTGGTGCCCGAGGAGCTTCTAAAGATGATGCCGCGCGGGATCGCAGCGGAAGAAGCGCTCAAGTTTGTTCCTGGGATCAAGGTTGACAACCAGGCGGACGGCGAGCGTGTTCACTTGTCCATCCGCGGGCAAGGGCTTCTGACTGAGCGCGGCATCCGCGGCATCAAAGTCCTGCTCGATGGCCTGCCACTCAACGACGCCACCGGCTTTGCGCCGGATCTGTTCGATGTCGACTGGTCGACTGTCCAGCACATAGGGGTCTTCAGGGGGCCCGCCTCGGCGTTGTACGGCGGCGGCGCTGCCGGTGGCGTGATCGATATCGTTACGCGCGACGGCGGCACTAAACCGGTTTCCGGTGATGGGTCGGTCACGTACGGCACTTATGATTTTTATAAAGTGCTCTCGGAGGTGGGTGGCACCAAGGGGAACATGAACTATCGAATCTCCGCTTCGAACACTGCGGGGGACGGCTATCGGGTGCACACGGCCTTCCGGGCGCTCAACCTTTACAGCAAGTTCAGCTGGAAGCTCGGCAATTCCGGGCGCCTGACGGCCCTCGTCGGGGGCACCAATTACTTCAATGAGAATGCCGAGGGGCTCAATCTCTCCCAGCTGGATAACCCGCGGCAGCCGAATCCGGACGCCCTGACCTTCAACGAATACCAGCGAACGCGCCGGGTTACTACCGGACTCACGGGCCAGTTCAAGGTTGCCGGCAACCAGGACCTGTCGTTCAGCGTGTACTACCGCAATACCGCCTGGCGCGAGTCGGTCCCTTCGTCAGTGCAGCACCGTGCATACAACACGCCGGGAGCCATCGCCCAGTACACGATCCACAGCGGCCAAGGATGGGTGAAGAACCATTTCACGATCGGGTCCGATATGGACTGGCAAACGATTTGGGATTATCGGAATATCAACCTCGGAGGGGCGCAAGAAGGCGCGAAGGCGTCCGACGGCGACATCTACCAGAGAGGATTCGGCATCTATGCCCTGGACCGCGTCGAACTCGGCCCTAAGTGGAACGTGCTGTTTGACGTGCGCAGCGACCATATCCACAATGAGTTGACCGACAACTTCAAAGCAGGTGGTGTGGATCTTTCAGGTTCAGCCAACTTCAGCAAGACCACCGGACGGATCGGGCTCTCCTGGAACCCGAACTCGCTCATAGGCCTGTACTCCAGCTGGGGGCAGGGCTTCCTTCCGCCTGCAACCGAAGAGCTGGCGAACAATCCCTCACAACTGGGAGGATTTAACACCAATCTGAAACCGGCGACTTCTTACGGCGAGGAGTTCGGCGCCCGGGGAAGCGCGGGGAAGCGGCTCTTCTATGATGTGGCTTTCTTCCATCTTGCCACCAAGAACGACTTCGGCCGCTATCGCGTGCCCAGCCGCCCGCTGGAGACCTTTTACCAAAATGCGGGTGACAGTCGCCGCTACGGAATCGAGACGGCCGCCTCCTGGTATCCGGTGGACCCGCTGGTTGTGCGCGTTAACTACACATACTCGGATTTCAAATATACAAACGTGAAGAGCCTGTGGGGCACTTTCCAGGATGTATGGATGCCCAATTCTCCCCGCAACCAGGCTTGGGTGGATGTGGAGTATACCTGGCGCTCCAGGCTGTTTGTCGGTTTCGACAGCGACATGGTGGGCCGCGCCTATGTTGATCAAACCAACGTGGGTTATGCGTGGGGCTATGCACTCTTTAACCCGCGCCTCGGGTATCGCTGGAACAACGATAAGCTGAGCGGTGAGATCATGGTGTCGGCTCGCAACGCCTTCAGGAAATACTATATCGCTTTTACCGAGCCCGATCCCGACGGCAACTCCTATCAGCCGGGGCCGAAAGATGAAGTGTTTATTAGCGCCCGCTTCCATTTAGGGAGGTGAAGGTACCGGACACAGATAGCGTACCTCTTCAGTTACGTGCGGGTCTTGTGGACGCCGCCCTCTGCCGCCCCTCTCGGGGCTTAATATCCTGTTTGGGCTTACCCCGGGCTCGCTCCGCTCGCCCGGGGCTATTCTCTGGCGTCCCTCCGGGACTCGGGCCCCTGAATCTCACTGCGGGCGCGCTTCATGCCGCCCTCGAAGGGCGGCGAGACAATCAGCCGGGGGTGAGCGCAGAGGTTGTCTCAAAACAACCCCAAACAAGCACTCTATGGGGGCGGGCTTTAGCCCGCGCCCCCATAGCCTCAAGATAGAAATGAGCTCATCAAATGCCGTATCTATTTGAAAAAGTGGCTTTTGCATTTGATGGCTATCCTAACCCATGAAGTCACTCGGACGGGCTGAAGCCCGTCCTCACAGAACTCAAAGCTGGTTTTGAGACGGCCCCGCAGCGAACCCCCGGTAACAGATCGAGGAAGAATAGAACCCTGGAAGGGCGACAGAAGATCGATGCGTGTGCTGGAATGTCATAGCGGCTGAAATGTCCGCGCGTGACTGAGCGGGTACAAAGTGGCGGAGAGTTGGGGATTGACTCGAATCTGCGCAATCTGATATCCAAGGGTTGCCTGGTGAAGGGCAGTTGAGTCATTAACGCCGTTGTTGGAGTCAATTCCGACAGGACCTCCAAATCACGGGTATAGCGGCATCGCCACCGCCTTCAGACATCTCTGTGTCCGGAGTAAGCATGAAGATACCGTCATTCACACTTCGAGGATTTAGACGCCCACGCGAGGCTGTGGCATCCGCGCTTGGCAAGCTCGAACGCGAGGTGATGAATATAACCTGGCGGCGGGGCGAAATCAGTGTGCGTGACGTTTTCCAGGCATTTGAAGAGCGCGTCGCTTACACGACCCTGATGACCACACTACACCGTCTTTACCAGAAAGGGATGCTCGACCGGCGCAAGCGTGGACGGGCGTTCCTTTATTCGCCACGAGTTTCACCTCTGGAGTTTGAGCAGGGCATCGCGAAGGATCTGATCGAGGGCCTGATCGATCGCTCGGTGGATCGCGTCGAGCCGTTGCTGGCCTGCATAGTGGACACGGTGAGCGAGCAGGATCGCGCCTTGCTGGACGCGCTCGACCGTCTCATCAGAGAAAAGAAACAGGCGTTGCGGCGCAAGCAGTGAAGGACACCATGTACGAATTGTTGGGCATTTGCCTATCGCTTGCGGGATTACTGGTGATCAATAGCCTTGCCTCATTACTGGTTGCCATTTTCTGGCGAGTAATCTCGCCGCTCGCAGCATCCTGGTCGACCTCGACTCGCGCTCAGATTCTCTTCCTCTTACGTATCGCGCCTGGCCTCTGGGCGATCCTGTTTGTATGCGTGCTCTTTATCCCGTCATATTTAGCCAATGAACCCCGCCACACAACGGAGATCGTGACGGCTAAACTTGGCTTGCTGGCCGCGGTATCGCTTTACGGAATCGCTCTCGCCACATGGCGTGGATTTGCGACCTGCCTCGCAACACGCCGGCTGGTCAGGGATTGGCTGAAGCATGCCGAACCCATTCAATTAGAGAATGTCTCAATTCCAACCTTCCGCGTTCGGCACCAATTTCCGATCATCGCTATCCTGGGCGCCATTCGTCCAAGGTTGTTTGTCGCCGACCAGGTATTCCATTCACTCGCCAAAGAAGAAATCTCGGCGGCTGTGGCGCATGAACACGGGCACCTGGTTGCAGGTGACAATGTCAAGCGCGGTTTGCTGCATGCATGCCGGAACCTCCTCCCCATCGTTCCTTTGGGCCGGTCACTTGAACGTGCGTGGGCTGAGACAGCGGAATCGGCCGCAGACGAATATGCGGCAAGGAGTGGAGCGTCTGTGGCACTTGACCTCGCGTCGGCCCTGGTAAAAGTTGCGCGCCTCGTGCCCAGAGGCTCAATGCCTGCCACGTTTGCAGGGGCATCTCTCATTACTGAAGATCTAGGCAGCATCAGGGGGCGTGTGCTCCGGCTGACTCAACTTGCGGTACAGTCCAAGCGCCCGCACAGAGTGGATACGCATGTTCTGAACCTCGCCGTTGGCGCTTGCCTCTCGGGACTCTTCATGGCCGTAATCCTGACGGTTTACCACTCTGACGGCTTGGCCGCCATTCATTCCGCGCTCGAATACATCGTTGCCGCACTGCAATGAACAGTGAGGTCCCGCCGGAGCCGCCGGCTCCACAAAATCCGAGCAACAAAATCTCAAGACTTTGTTAACAACTTATTAACACGCCTCCCAGTACCCTCCTGCTCGCAGCGAACACTGGCAATCCATTTCGTGAGGAGAATTTTGGCTGGAGCGGTATGTCGATTACCAATCAAAACCTAGCGGAAAAAAGCGAAAGAAAGGTTCACCTGCGCAGAGAAGTGGGCGTCTGGGGATCTTTTTGTTGGGGCTACGCCGACGTTGGTGCGGACGTCTACGTCGCGTTGGGGCTGGTGATCGCGGCAGCACAGGGCGCAACCACATTGGCGTTTGCTGTGGCGGGCACAGTCTACGTATTCGTTGGGTTGGCTTACACCGAGATGGCGGCAGCTTATCCGGTCGCCGGTGGAGGCCACTACTTCACTCTCCGTGGTATGGGGGACTTCTGGGGGCTGGTAGCCGGCGCTGCGCTCATGTTGGACTACACCGTCGACATAGCGCTATTCGCAATGGCGTCAGCGGGCTACATCAACTTCTTCATTCCGGTTGCGCGCGACTTTGCAATAAACCTTGGCCCCTTTCAACACATCAACCTGGTATGGATGTTCGAGTCCGTGGGCCTGATCGCTTTTTTGGTTGTGCTGAACATGAAGGGAATCAGGGAGTCTTCTCTATTCAATGAAGTATTAGGCGCACTCGATATGCTGATGGAGACCGCCATCATTGTCATCGGTTTCGCCTTTGCTTGGCGTCCCGAGATGTTCTTGCACCAGTGGCAGACACAATTCCCGTCGCCCAGGGGGCTGCTCTATGCTATCAGTATTGCTGTGATCTCCTTTGTTGGCCTGGAGTCTGTGTCGCAGGCGGCACAAGAGACGATTCGGCCGGCTGTTGTGATTCCACGCACGTCGCTCGCGCTGATCATTATTGTCTTGTTGTTCGCAATGGCATTCCCCAGCCTAACATTGGGCATTGTGCCTTGGCAGGAAATCGCCTCCAGGGAAGGCGATCCGGTCGCCCATCTAGCAAGCCAGTTGCCCTACGTAGGGTTCCTTGCAGGGCCCATTGCAGCTGTGCTTGCGTCTACGATCGTGCTTATTTCCGCTAATACGGGCGTGATGGGTTGCAGCCGGTTGGCATACAGCATGGGTGAATTAGGACTTATCGGTCACTGGCTCTCTAATGTCCATCCCAAGTTCCGCACACCAGTTCGAGCCATTGTGGTCTTCTCCGGTGTTGCGACATTGGAAGCCATAGTTGGATTCCTCACAGGGTCGAAAGCTCTGGAAACCATTGCGAACATGTATGCGTTCGGAGCGATGCTGGCGTATTTCTTGAGCAGTATCGCGTTGCTGTCGCTGAGGAAAAAGGAACCTCACACGCCTCGTCCTTACAAAGTACCGCTTAATATTCGATGGGGCGAAGCAGAGATCCCACTGTTGGGAATCTGCGCCGTGTTGGGGACGCTGGCGATGCTCGTAATCGTGCTGTGGACCCATAAATTCGCCCGGATCATGGGACCGTCATGGGTGGCAGTGTGGGTTCTCTACTACTTTTGGTATCGGTTCAGGACCCGCCGTCCTGTCCTGGGTAATCTGGAACGGAACTGGGATGCAGACCAGCTTGAAATCCTGGCGGATACGGGTGAATGGGAGCTGTACGAGCGGTTGAAGATAGAGATCGAGAGACGGAAACGCCTTGCCAACCACTCTCTCGCCGGAAGATAGTGGCAGGGCTCGTTTCAAGAAGTAATCACCCCACGTCCAACGAATCAGGAGTTGAGCCCTGCAACTGAGTCCCGCAATACTCAGTGTAGGGGTGTTTATGATTCCATGAGAAACTCATTTGCCCCTCGATAGACGCGAAGACAAGAGAAGTCATCCGTCTACCGATAGAGGGGCTCTTGAACCTGTAATTCTTCGCCGGATACCAGGTGCGATCCGCGAGAGCGACATCCCGTGAAAGTCGCCAGACAGCAGTTGTGATCAGCGCACTTTCCCGTGCCTCCTGCGATAACGGATAAGAAAATCTCAAGACCCTGTTAACGACTTTTTAACAGGCCGATCTGTATCCTTTTCATGTCGCGAAGGAGACAGCCATCATGCAAAGGACGAAAGAACTTCCGCGCACAGGGGAACCAGGGACTGTCTGCAAGCCGCTCCGAATCGTCATTCCATTCACTTCCCATGAGCTCGCGCGGGCAGAATTCCAGGCTGCGCTCGATATGGCTGGTGATCTGGATGCGATGATAACGCTGGCGTTCGTCCATGTGGTTCCATATCCCCTGCCGTTGAATCGGCCGGATGTCAGCCGGGAGCATCTCTTGCGCGGACTCACCGAACTGGCCAACTCCAGCGCGATGCCTGTTCGCGTATTGATGGTTTTGGCCAGAGACAGACAGACCGCCGTTCGAAGACTCATGCCTCCGGGAGCGCTCGTCTTGCTCGCGACCAAAAGACGCTTGTGGAGGACCGAGGAAGAAACCCTGGCTCGGATCTTGACGCGAGATGGTCACCGCGTTGTTCTGATCAAGTTGGATGCAGGACAGCCTGTCCGTCGAGGGGATGAAGTGCGTGCGAATTCAACAGGTCCCCTGCACCGCCGCTGGGAGGAGAAATTGAACCATGCTTGATCTTCTTTTCGTCCTCATCGCCCTGGCTTTTTTCGTCTTGAGCTGGACCTACGTTCGAGGGTGTGACCGATTGTAGAGGTGAACCATGGCATATCTGCTGGGAGGAATCATTGCCCTGGCACTGGGCGTTTATCTGGTTTATGCGCTGCTGCGTCCGGAGCGGTTCTAGAGAACGAATGCGATGACAGCTAATGGATTTCTGCAGATTTTCGCGTTTTTTCTGATTGTGTTCGCGCTGACCAAGCCGCTGGGCTCTTACATGGCGCGAGTGTTTGAGGGTAAGCGCACTTTCATGCATGCCGTGCTGCGGCCCGTCGAACGAGGCATCTACAGGCTTTGCGGTATCCGCGAGGAGGAGGAGCAGCACTGGACCAGATACGCCGGAGCACTGCTGCTCTTCAGCCTCATCAGCCTGCTGCTTACCTATTTTGTTCAGCGCTTGCAAGGCCACCTGCCTTTCAATCCGCAAGGCTTCGGCACGGCGCATCCGCCGGCGGGCGCGACTGTGATGACCTCGGATCTGGCATTCAACACGGCTGTTAGCTTTACGACGAATACCAACTGGCAGTCTTACGTTCCGGAAACCACCATGAGCTACTTCACGCAAATGGTGGGATTGGCGACGCACAATTTTTTCTCTGCCGCTGCCGGCATCGCGGTAGCGATTGCGATGGTGCGCGGCTTTGCCCGGCATTCCTCTGACAAGATCGGAAACTTCTGGGTCGATCTTGTCCGCTCCACTATCTATGTTCTCCTGCCGCTTTCAATCGTCGGTGCTCTCCTCCTCGTGTCCCAGGGTGTAATTCAGAACTTCAGCCCCTACGTAAGCGTCACCACGCTCGAGGGGAACACTCAGACGATCGCACAGGGGCCGGTTGCCTCTCAGGAGGCCATCAAGGAGCTTGGCACGAACGGCGGCGGCTTTTTCAACACCAACTCCGCGCACCCTTATGAGAATCCCACCCCGTTGTCGAACTTTCTCGAGCTGCTGTTGATTTTTGCCATACCGGCTGCCCTGACTTACACATTCGGCAAGATGGTCAAGGACACCAGGCAGGGATGGGCGCTCTTCGCAGCCATGAGCATCCTGTTTTTTGCGGGAGTACTGGTCACCTACGGTGCGGAGCAGGCAGGCAACCCGATCCTGGCCGACTCGGGACTGGAAGCCCGGGCCACCGCGACGCAGCCCGGCGGCAACATGGAAGGCAAAGAGGTTCGCTTCGGCATTGCCGACTCTGCGCTTTTCGCAGTGGTGACCACTGATGCGAGTTGCGGCGCAGTCAACTCCATGCATGACAGCTTTACCCCCTTGGGCGGGCTGGTGCCGCTGGTGAACATAGAACTCGGCGAGGTGGTCTTCGGCGGTGTCGGGGCCGGGCTTTACGGAATGCTGATGTTCGCGATTCTGTCCGTATTTATCGCCGGACTGATGGTGGGACGCACCCCCGAATATCTCGGCAAGAAAATCGAACAGAAAGAAGTAAAGATGGTCATGCTGGCCATCCTGATTCTGGCCGCAAGCATCCTGCTCCTTGCCGGTGCAAGCTCGGCCGCGAGATTTCACAAGGACGGCTGGATGAACCCTCTGGGACCGGCGATCGCCAATCTTAATAACGGAGGACCGCACGGACTTTCGGAGATCCTCTATGCCTATTCCAGCGCGACGGGGAACAACGGAAGCGCCTTCGCCGGTCTGAATGCCAACACGCCCTGGTACAACACCTCTCTCGGCCTGGCCATGCTGATCGGGAGATTTCTGATGATCATTCCGTTGCTGGCGGCAGCAGGGAGCCTCGCACGCAAAAAGCTGATTCCAGCATCTGCCGGAACCCTTCCGACGAACGGTGTCCTCTTCGTGACCCTGCTGGTCGGAGTTGTGCTGATCGTAGGCGCCCTGACATTTTTCCCGGCTTTATCGCTAGGTCCCATCGTGGAGCATTTCATGATGGGCGAGCACAAGCTCATCGCGATGTTGACGCTTGTAACATGGAGCTGAACATGACACCCAGCACCTACTCTCCTATTGTCTCTCTGCTGCCGTCGAAGCGGCGCCGGGCTCGCCCCCTGTTTGATCCGCCGATTGTGCGCCAGGCTCTGTGGGATTCCTTTGTCAAGCTGAACCCTCGCACCATGATGAAGAATCCCGTCATGTTCGTGGTGGAAGTCGGAGCGGCTTTTACGCTGCTTCAGGCACTCCACGACTGGGCAGTAAAGGCGCCGGGTCTTGGTTTCACGATTCAGATCGCCCTTTGGCTGTGGTTCACCGTTCTCTTCGCGAACTTCGCTGAGGCTATGGCGGAAGGAAGAGGGAAGGCGCAGGCCGACACTCTCCGCAAAACGAAAACCGACACCATTGCCAAGAGATTCAAAAACGGAAAGACCGAGAATGTGGCTGCAAGCGCATTGCGACAGAATGACGTCGTCCTTTGCGACGCCGGCGACATTATTCCCGGCGACGGAGAGGTAATCGAGGGCATAGCGAGTGTGGATGAATCCGCTATCACCGGGGAAAGCGCCCCGGTCATTCGCGAATCCGGCGGCGATCGCAGCGCGGTTACCGGGGGGACGAAAGTTCTTTCCGATTGGATAAAGGTGAAGATCACGTCCAAACCGGGGGAGACCTTTTTGGACCGGATGATCGCGTTGGTGGAAGGGGCGGAGCGGCAAAAGACTCCGAACGAAATAGCCCTGAACATCATAATCGCCGGCCTAACCCTGGTTTTTCTGCTGGCCGTCGTGACGCTTCAGCCCTTCGCCCAGTACAGCGTGACCTCTGCTGGCGCCGGCCGGGCCCCCACAGTTACTGTTCTGATCTCACTGCTCGTGTGCCTGATACCCACGACCATCGGCGGCCTGCTCTCCGCGATCGGCATCGCCGGAATGGACCGGGTGATGCAGCATAATGTCCTGGCCATGAGTGGAAAGGCGGTGGAAGCGGCCGGCGACGTCAACACGCTGCTGCTCGACAAGACCGGAACCATTACGTTGGGCAATCGTCAGGCAGTGGAGTTTATTCCAGTTCGAGGAGTCAGCGAAGCGGAGCTGGCCGACGCGGCGCAGCTTTCCAGTCTGGCCGATGAGACGCCCGAGGGGCGCTCCATCGTTGTGCTCGCAAAGGAGAAATACAAGCTCCGCGGCAGGGAGATGAAGGAACACGAGGCGCGCTTCATCGCTTTTTCCGCGCAGACCCGCATGAGCGGCGTCGACCTCGACCACCGCTCCGTGCGCAAGGGCGCCACCGATGCGGTGATGGAATTTGTGAAGTTCCATGCAGGCCAGATACCGACGGACCTCACGGACATAACGGACCGTATATCTCGTTCCGGCGGCACGCCGCTGGTGGTCGCAGATGGCGATAAAGTCCTCGGTGTTATCCACCTTAAGGACATCGTCAAGGGTGGAATGAAGGAACGCTTCACCCAGCTTCGCGCCATGGGCATCCGTACCATCATGATCACCGGCGATAATCCCCTCACTGCGGCGACCATCGCAGCAGAAGCCGGGGTCGACGATTTTCTCGCTCAGGCTACCCCAAAAGAGAAAATGGGCCTGATAAAGCGGGAGCAGGCCGGAGGCCGGCTTGTCGCCATGACGGGCGACGGCACCAATGATGCGCCGGCGCTTGCCCAGGCCGATGTCGGCCTGGCCATGAACACCGGTACCATGGCCGCCAAGGAAGCGGGAAACATGGTGGACCTCGATAGCAATCCGACCAAGCTGATCGAGGTGGTGGCCATCGGAAAGCAATTGCTCATGACCCGCGGGGCATTGACTACGTTTTCCATTGCCAATGACGTGGCAAAGTACTTTGCGATCCTGCCCGCAATGTTCGCGGTCACATATCCGGAGATGATCAGGCTCAACGTGATGAGGCTCCACAATCCGGAAAGCGCTGTGCTTGCAGCGGTCATCTTCAACGCTCTCATTATCATTGCGCTGATTCCCCTCGCCCTGCGCGGCGTGGCCTACAAGCCGATGAACGCAGCGGCCATGCTGCAGCGGAATTTGTTCATCTACGGTCTTGGCGGCATTGTCGCGCCGTTTCCCGGCATCTGGCTACTGGATCGGCTGCTGGGCGTGCTCCATCTTGCCTAGGAGAGAATCTATGTTGAAAAACTTCATGCCTGCCGTGCGAGTAACACTGGTTCTCACAGTACTGACGGGACTGATCTATCCGGGAGTTGTCACCGGCCTCTCAAGGCTGTTCTTTCCCAAACACGCCAAAGGCAGCCTGATTGAGGTTGACGGAAAGGTCGTCGGGTCGGAGCTCATCGGCCAAAAGTTCGCCAGGCCAGAGTATTTTCACGGCAGGCCTTCCGCGGCTGGAGACGGCTACGATGCAGGCAACTCCGGGGCGAGCAATTTCGGCCCCACCAATGAAAAGCTCGCGCGCCGGGTAAGGGCGGATGTCGCGCAGTTCCGAAAAGAAAATCCCGCTTACACGGGCTCGCTGCCTGCAGACCTGCTTACCTCGTCGGGGAGCGGATTGGATCCGCATATCAGTCCGGCATCGGCCTATGCCCAGGTGCCGCGGGTGGCTCGCGCCCGCGGAATCTCCGAGGACTCAGTCCACCAGCTCGTAGCTTCCACGATCGAGGAACGCCAGCTCGGCTTTCTGGGTGAACCTCGCGTCAATGTCCTCAAACTCAATCTCGCGTTGGATAAGGAAACCACAGAGACACAAAGTGCACAGAGATCTCAGTGACCTCTGCATCTCTGCGGTGATAACCAAGGAATTCACGATGCTAGCCATTCGAGCATTCTTCGCCTGTATCTTTCTGTTTTGTATCTGCGGCTTGTATGCCGAGGAGACCAAGAAGGCGGCTTCGGACGCGAAGGCTTCCGCCGCCGCAGGCACTTCCGGCCCGGCCTCTGCCGCATCAGGCATGACAGAGCGCGAGCTTTACCTTCTGACGGAAATTCAACAGCTAAAGCAGCGCCTTACTAAATTAGAAGCACGTCTGGCTGGCAATCCGCCTGACGGTTCCTCAAAAGTCGTTACGGCGGCAGCCGGTGAGCTGAAGCAGGCAGCCGCCCTCGTACAATCGGCCAGTGAGGCGGGTGCGAAGCCCGCTCCCTCAAAACCCGAACCGCTCGCATTCGCGGATTTCACATGGCTGAACGGCAACAGCCGTACGAAGGAGTCGCCTCTGGATACTAAAGCCTTCACGGGCGAATTCAGAGTTGACACAAGCTACGTCTACGACTTCAACCATCCCCAGGATAACACTCTTATCGGGACATCCGAGAGCGGCCGGACGAGCGAATTCCAAGTCCAACAGTTGGGCATTGGCGGCGACTTCCACTATGACCATGTGATTGGGAGGATGATGACGCAGTTTGGGATGTATTCGACGATGACACCGCGCAACGATGCCAGCCCGTCGCGCGGCCAGTGGAACCTCGACAATGCCTACCGCTACATCTCTGAGGCGTACGGCGGATACCACGTGAACTGGAGGAATGGAATAAACGTCGAAGCGGGCGTCTTCATGTCGTACGTCGGCCTCTTCAGCTATTACAACTTCGATAACTGGGCATATCAGCCATCGTACGTCTCGTCCAATACGCCATGGTTCTTCAACGGCATGCGGGTCCAGATCTTCCCCTCCGACAAGCTCAAGATTGAGCCATGGTTTATCAACGGATGGCAGTCGTATGGCAAATTCAACAGCAGGCCGGGGTTTGGGATGCAGGTCTTATGGCGTCCAAATCGCTCCGTTTCGATACTCTCCAACAGTTACGGTGTTGGCACGGACACGCTGGGCAACCCTTCCCGCACGCGCTGGCATAGCGACGACAGCGTCCAGGTCAAGTATTACGACAGGCCTGCGAAACTCCTGGACAAGGCCGCGTTCTCGCTCACCATCGACGCGGGATGTGAAAGTGGTGGCGGAGTGAGCTGCTTCGGCAATTCCTCGAGCGGCCCGAAACAGGCCTTTCTTGGCTTCATGCTCTATAATCGCCTCTGGTTCCACAAAGATATGTTCGGTCTGACGCTCGGCGGTGGTGCGATCACGAATCCGGGCCGCTATCTGGTGCTCATGCCGCCGATCAATGGTGCGACAGCGGCGTCCGGAACGCCCTACTTCACAGAAAATCCCGGGGACCAGTTCAAGGCTTATGATGCTTCGGGGACCTTCGATTACATGCCCAGCCAGTTCGTGACTTTTCGTTTCGAATTCGATCATCGCGGATCGAACGTACCGTACTTTGCCGGACAAGCTGGCATTACCCCTCCCGGTGGCAATACCGGTCCGGCCGGATCGGTGGTGCCGGGCTTTTCCCCGGATCTCCGCAAGCGCGAAAACCGGCTCAATATGGCCGTGCTCGTGAAATTCTGACTTTACTCAGGTAAGTCCCCGGCTTTGCCGGGAGACTGACAAGGTTTGACAGTTCCGGGAGTGGCAGGAGAAAAGGTCCAATCGACAACCTTACTGGGGCAAGTTTCAGTCTCGAGGGGGGACTTTTTAGTGAGGACGGGCTGAAGCCCGTCCGAGTGTCGAAACGGGAAGTACCATACCATGTTGGATTAAGGGTCTGGTTTGCCTGGGCTACACGGACGGGCTGAAGCCCGTCCTCACTGAGAGCAAGGTGGAGGCATGAATCTGAGTGGCTCACCAATCAAGCCTCCGGCTTTGCCACCCAGAAGTAATGCAATGGCCGTTAGCGCGCGAAGAAGGCGCATGGTAAAACACATTCGTGATTCTCGATAGAACCGAGGTGGAGTATGCCGTCCGATTCCGATCGCCGGCCTGATCCTGAGGCACTCCTCCGCCAAGTGGAGGCGGAAGAAACAAGTGAACATCGAGGCCGCCTCAAGATTTTTCTCGGCTACGCGTCCCGTGTGGGAAAATCCTTTCGTATGTTCGACGAAGGGCGGCGGCGCAAGCAAAGAGGGCAAGATGTAGTTGTCGGGGCCGTCCAGTCCAAGCAAAGCCCCGAGCTCGTTCAACTGCTGGCCACGCTGGAAGTTGTTCCAACCCTGAAAGTGGAGGCGAAGGGCAAGATTTACGATGTCCTTGATGTGGCCTCTATCTTGAAACGGCATCCCGAGGTATGCATGGTAGACGAACTTGCCTACGACAATCCGCCCGGAAGCCGGAACTCAAAACGCTGGCGCGATGTGAGGGAGCTCGTGCACGACGGGATAACGGTGGTGACCGCCGTCAATCTGCAGCACATTGCGGAACAGCAGGATGCCGTGGAGAAGATCACCGGCAAGCGGGCCACGCAGACAGTCCCGGAGAAGTTCATACGAACGGCGGACGAAATCGTGCTGGTGGACACGCCTCCCGAAGACCTGCGCAATCGCGGCGCAGTGGCCAGCATGTCCGACATCCATCGCCTTTCTGCCTTGCGCGAGCTGGCCCTTCTCCTGGCTGCCGAAGTGGTCGACGGCCAGCTCCAGCGCTACCTTCAATCCCACGGTATCGAGATGCTGCTCGGTGGCCAGGAACGGATCCTCGTCTGCATTACCCCACGCAGCAATGCCAGGAAGATGCTGGAGAGCGGAAGACGCAATGCCGACAGGTTTCACTGCGACCTTCTCGCGCTTTATGTTGAGCAGAGCAACTTGAGTAAAGAAGATGAGGCTGCGGTACGAAGCCACATCGCGTTCGCCAAAAAGTGTGGGGCGGAGGTACATTTTCTCCCCGAGCAGGATTCCGTGCCCGCCATCGTGGAATTCTCCCGCGCCCACGCTGTTACGCAGTTGTTCGTCGGACACAGTGTCCCCAGCGGCTGGCGGGAGATCCTTTCTCGGAACGCGTTGGATCGACTAATCCAGGCCGCGAAGGGGATGGATGTTCGGATTTTTCCCCACATGACACCTCCATGAGACTCACGCCCGTCCGGAAGAAAGGCAGACTAAAGGTTTACTTAGGCTACGCCGCCGGCGTCGGAAAGACCTATCAAATGCTGGACGAGGCCCAGGAACTGCATCGCAAAGGAGTGGACGTTGTTATCGGCTACTTCGAGCCGCATGGCCGTAAAGAAACAGTCGAAAAAACGGAAGGTCTTGAGACGGTTCCCCGCAAAACGATCGCCTATCGCGGCGCCTCGTTCGAGGAGATGGATACCGAGGCGATCTTGCAGCGAAAGCCGGAGATCAGCCTCGTGGACGAGCTGGCGCACACGAATGTTCCTGGCTCGGAACGTGCCAAACGCTGGGAGGATGTGCGCATCCTTCTGGATGCCGGAATCAACGTTTTCAGCACGCTCAACGTTCAGCACCTGGAGAGCCTGAACGATCAGGTCTGGCAGATCACAGGAGTTCGGGTGAGAGAAACGCTGCCGGACTGGGTTGTGGACGAAGCGGACGAGGTGGTGCTGGTGGACGTGACTCCCCGTGCCCTGCGGCACCGTCTAGAGCGCGGCGTCGTTTACCCGCTCGAAAAGGCCGAGCAGGCAATGGCGCATTTCTTCGCCGAACAGAATCTTAGCGCCCTCCGAGAGCTGGCGCTGCGCCACGCCGCTCATGAAATCGAGGATCGCCTGACGGACCTTCCGCCCTCTGCTTCCGCACTTTGTTCTCAATCCTCCTCCGGTCAACCTCGGAGTGAGGCTCGCGTAGAGCGCATCCTCATCTGCCTGGATGAAAAGCCAACCACCGCCATGCTCATACGGCGCGGCAAACGAGTCGCCGATTACCTGCACGGTGACTGTTTTGCCGCATACGTCCTGGCGGATCTGGATTGGAACAGGCTCTCGCCCGAGAATCATGAGGCAACAGAAAAACATCTGAGCTTTGCTCGAAACCTGCGGATTGACACGCACCTTCTCAGCGGGCGAGACGTCGCCCAGACGTTGGTTGAGTTTGCCAGGGCCCAGGGAATCACTCAAATCTACATGGGACGCAGCTACTCAGCAGCTGGACTGCCCTTGCTCCGCAACAGCACGGTCCATCGAGTCGTGCGGCTTGCTAGAGATATGCAGGTCGTCATTGTCTCCGAGCGTCACCGTTAACACAGGGACCAGGGATCAGGGGTCGGGGACCAGGGATACGGGACAAGGTTCGGAGTAGCCCATAGCAGCAATTCTCGGGGAGTGGGAAGCAAGATCGGCACAATTGACGATCTAGGATTTACGATTGACCGTTGGAGGATCGGGATCCCTATTCGACGATGCCTGTTCGTAAATGTAAATTCTGTGCCGATTCTCCCTTTCCATTCCTACTTTTTGCTCCAGTTTCCCAACTCTTGATCTCCGGCCCCTGGCCCCTGTTTTTAGCGGCTTGCGAAATCGCAGATTATGATGGAGACTGACGCCCTGGTCAGCGTATGCGATCCTTTCGATTCAGTCCCGCACTGCCGCGCACCCCCGCTTTCGCCATCGGTGACGGGCTTATCCTGCTTGCCCTGATCTCACTGCTCTATGTGGGCGTCCGGATTTCAATTCATGCACCTGCGGTGGTAACCGGACCGAACATCTCGCTCTCCTTCAGTGCATTGCCTTGGTACGCGCTGCTCTCAACCGGACGTATGTTCGTCGCGTACCTGCTCTCGCTCATCTTCACGCTCGTCTACGGCTATGTCGCCGCGCGCAACCGCACCGCGGAAAAGATCCTCATGCCGCTTCTGGACGTGCTGCAGAGCGTTCCCATCCTTTCTTTTCTTCCCGTGGTACTTTTGAGCCTGACGGTCATCTTGCCGGAGTCCATCGCCGACGAACTGGCGGCCATTGTCCTCATTTTCACTTCGCAAGCCTGGAACATGACTTACAGCTTCTACCAGTCGATCACAACCATCCCGACTGAGTTGAGAGAAGCTTCGGCTGTCTTTCGTTTCAATCCGTGGCTGAAGTTCAAGACGATGGAGATGCCTTTCGCGGCGCTGGGGCTCATCTGGAACAGCATGATGAGCTGGGCCGGCGGGTGGTTTTTCCTCATGGCCGCGGAGATATTCACTATCGGCTCGCGGGACTTTCGCCTGCCGGGCATCGGAGCCTATCTGCAAACGGCCGCCAACGCCGGCGATCTCCATGCCGTGACGGCCGGGGTATTCATGCTTATCCTTACGATCATCCTGCTGGATCAGCTGATCTGGCGTCCCGTTCTCGCATGGGCGGAGAAGTTCAAGGTCGAGATGGTCTCGGGAGATGAGCTCCCGGATTCCTGGCTGCTCGATATTCTGACGCGCTCGTGGCTCATCGCTCGCTTCAAGGAGCGCGTCTATGAACCTATCTCCGAGTGGATCGACAGGCAAATCAGCCGGCGGTGGAAATCCGACACCATGGTTGTTTTCCAGGAGAAACAGGAAGGGCATGCGAGTTTGGCCGTAAAAATCATCGGTGTTGTGACGGCCGTGGTCGTTCTTTACGGCGCCTATCGGGTAGTCCTCATGCTGCGCCATGTTGAGGCACTGGAGTGGGGATCCATCAGCCTGGGAGTCCTGACGACTTTTGCTCGGGTTGCCTCTTCTCTCGCGATTGCGCTTCTCTGGACCGTGCCGGCAGGCGTGGCGATCGGCACCAATCGCAGGCTGGCCAGCGTCTTTCAGCCGATCGTCCAGGTGATCGCGTCCGTGCCTGCAACGGCCCTGTTCCCTGTCCTGCTGCTCGCCATGGTAAAGCTGCCGGCTGGATTGAACATCGCGGCGATTATTCTCATGCTGATGGGGACGCAGTGGTACTTGCTCTTCAACGTGATTGCGGGAGCGATGGCAATTCCTCAGGACCTTCGCTACACCACGGACCTGCTGCGCCTGTCGCGCTGGGACCGCTGGCGTACCCTGATCCTTCCGGCCCTCTTCCCATACATTGTGACAGGCGCGATCACTGCCAGCGGCGGAGCCTGGAACGCCAGCATCATCGCCGAGCGCACCGAGTTCGGAGGACAGACACACTCCACGCTCGGCATCGGCGCGTTGATTGCCGGCGCAACTGGTGCCGGCAATTATCCGCTCTTGCTGGCGGGAACCCTGGCCTTGATAATTACGGTGGTGACCATAAACCGGTTGTTCTGGCGCTGGCTGTACCGGGTTGCCGAAGAACGCTATCGCATGGAATGAGCTGCGTGCAGCATGATCGGTCTTAGAACTAGTTCCGGACTAATGCAACGAGCAGGCAGAGGGCAGCAGGCAGCTCTCTGTTGCTGCGCCGGTGTTTTCATGGGGCTTTTACTGCCGGCTGCCGACCTGTTGCCAATCTCATCTATTGATAGCCCCGGGAGTTCGTTTCAGAAAGCGAAGAAATTGCGATGCAGGAGACAGGGCACAGAGGTATTCGCCCGGTGCTTTGTGGTGAGGCTGTGAGGTAACGATATGACGGCTGCGGTTGTTGCACCTGTAACTACGGAGCTTCTCACGCTTCAGAACGTAATCAAGAGCTACGGTGCCGGACCCAAACAGTTCGTCGCGGTGCGCGACATCGACATGCAGATCCGGACAGGTGAATTCGTCTGCCTGCTGGGGCCGTCAGGCTGCGGCAAATCTACGCTGCTGCGCATCATCGCGGGGCTGAACTCGGCGACTTCCGGAAGGGTGCTTTATCGCGGACGGCCCGTGGTCGGAGTGAATCCCCACGCGACTATCGTGTTTCAGACTTTCGCGCTTTACCCGTGGTTAACGGTGCAGGAGAACGTGGAGATCGCCCTGAAGGCGCGAGGCATCCCTTCTGCGGAGCGCCGCGCTCGCGCGCTCAGGCTGATCGACACCGTAGGTCTGGATGGCTTTGAGTCCGCATACCCGCGCGAGCTGTCCGGCGGCATGCGCCAGAAGGTAGGCTTTGCGCGCGCAATGGCCGTCGAGCCCGAGCTTCTCTGCCTTGACGAACCCTTCTCCGCTCTGGATGTGCTCTCGGCGCAGGCGTTGCGCGGCGAGTTGCTCGAGTTGTGGCTGAACAAATCTATCCCAACCCAGGCAATTCTCATGGTGACTCACAACATCGAGGAGGCCGTGCAGATGGCCGACCGGGTGATCATCATGGACAAGGATCCCGGCCGAATCGTTGCCGAAATGCCCATTACCCTGCGTCACCCGCGCGAACGCAAAGACACGGCCTGCCAGGCCGTCGTCGACAAGGTCTACGCGGCTGTTGCCGGCAAGACGCAGTCGGAAGCCGAAGAGCTCGGCGGCGCGCCGGGCCAGGGCCGGCTGCGCTTGTTACCCCGGGCCCGTCTCAACGCTCTGGCCGGATTGCTCGAAAAATTGACTGCTGAGGGAGGACGCACGGACCTCTATCGCCTGGGCTCGGAACTGATTATGGAGTTGGACGACATGCTGCCGGTCGTCGAAGCAGGCGAGTTGCTGGGATTCCTCGAGGTTCAGGAGGGCGACCTCATGATCACACCACTCGGCGAAGCCTACGCGGAGGCGAGCATCCTGAGCCGCAAGGAGATGCTAGCCGGCCGCGTGCTGCGCCTGCCCATCATCAGCTGGATCTACGAAACGCTGCAGCGGGACGACAACCAGCGGGTAGCGGAGGAATACTTCCTGGACCAGCTTCGACCCGAATTTCAAAATAAGGCAGCGCAGCAGTTGGAAGTCGCAATCAGTTGGGGTCGCTTTGCGGAGCTTTTCGCTTTCGACCACGACACCGATGAGCTGTTCCTGGAAAAGCAGTAGGCAGCCGGCAGAACTATGTTGATACTCTGCCTTTTCTAATTCGGATAAACTGTGTCGCACTGACCACTGACCGGGGAGTGCCATGAAGACCTTTCAAATCTCTCTATTGGTTCTGCTGGTATCAACGGCCGTGTTGGCTGCGGATAATCCCGTTATTCTAAAAACCACAACAGCGCTGGACGGAAAAGGGAACGTGCTCAGAGACGCAAGCATTGTGGTGGAAGGATCTCGTATCGCAAAGCTCGGTCGTGATTCCAGAACTCCAACCATCGACCTGAGGGGACTGACGGTAATGCCCGGCTGGATTGACACTCACGTTCACCTGAGCTGGCACTTCGGCCAAGACGGCAGGCTTGCATCCGAAAGAGGTGAGACCGCGCAGCTCTCCGCGCTTTACGCCGCCGGCAACGCTTATGTCACGCTGATGGCCGGCTTCACGACGGTCCAGTCACTCGGAGCGCCGATTGAGCGGGACTTGCGCGATGCTATTGCGCAGGGTGTCGTTCCAGGGCCCAGGATCCTTACCTCGATGGGCTCCATTAACGAGACGGACGGAGATCCCGCGAAGATTCGCGCTCGCGTGAAGCAGATGATGTCGGAGGGCGCGGATGTGCTGAAGATATTCGCCACCAAGAGTATTCGCGACGGCGGTGCGCAGTCGATGACGGACGCCCAGATTCAGGCGGCGTGCGAGGAAGCCAAGGCTCTCGGCAAGCGGATTGCTGTGCACGCACATGCGTCCGACGGCGCGAAGGCTTCGATCATGGCCGGTTGCACGTCGATCGAGCACGGCACAATGCTTAATGACGAAGTCTTGGACCTTATTGCGAAGCGAGGCATTTATTTTGATCCCAATTTCCTCGTACTGCACAACTACCTCGAGAACAGGCCCAGATTCCTCGGCATCGGGAACTACACCGAGGAGGGATTTGCATACATGGAAAAGGCACTTCCCATGGTCGCGGATGTCCTGCGCCGCGCAGCGGCACGAAAGGTGAAGATCGCGTTCGGCACCGATGCAGTAGCCGGCGCTCACGGCCGTAATGCTGAGGAGTTCATCTATCGGGTGCGCGATGGGGGACAAGCACCGATGGACGCGATCATTGGCGCGACATCGCTGGCAGCGGAGTCGCTCTCGCTGGGCAATCGGATCGGCTCCATCGCGCCGGGGATGGAGGCGGACCTGATTGCGACAGAAGGCAATCCTCTGGAAGATATCACGTCGGTGCGCCGTGTCGTCTTCGTAATGAAAGGCGGCAAGGTCTTCAAGAACGAAGCCCGGAAGTCCCAGTGAACCTTCGTGTCATCGTGCCTTCGTGTTGGCCTGAAAAAGACGACACCAATACGCAAGGGACGCCAAAAGTCATGAAGGGCTCACCTGGAGGCGAGCTTCTGCAGGCGCTCGGCGGCCGCCTCCAGCGTCGACTGCGACTTGCAGAAAGCGAAGCGGGCAAGCCGGGAGCCGTCCACGGGATCGTGGTAGAAGGCGCTTGGCGGGATGGCGGCCACGCCAATCTCGGTGGTCAGATAGCGGCAGAACGCGACATCGTCCGGAAACCCCAGATCGGAGATATCCACCATCATGAAGTACGTGCCGCGCGGAACGATCGGCTTCAGTCCGGCGGCGCGCAGCGCTTCCAGGAGAAAATCCCGTTTGGACTGATACATCATGGTCAACTCCCGGTAGTATTCGTCCGTGCTGATCAGCGCCGTAGCTGCCGCTTCCTGCAGGGGGGCGACACCGGCGAAGACGATGAACTGGTGGCCCCGAAAGATGGCGTTGGTGAGTTCCGGACGCGCGACCGCCCACCCGACCTTCCATCCCGTTACGCTAAATGTCTTCCCAAGACTCGAGATAGTGACTGTGCGCTCCGTCATGCCGGGAAGAGCGGCGAGAAGCTGGTGCCTGAAGCCGTCGAAGACAATGTGCTCATACACCTCGTCCACCATCGCAATGACGTCATGCTTCCGGCACAAATCGGCGATGAGGCAAAGCTCCTCTTTGCTGAAGACCTTCCCGGTGGGATTATGAGGTGTGTTGAGAATGAGCAGCTTGGTTCTCTCTGAGAATAGCGGCGCCAGCTCACCGGGGTCGATCGACCAGTCCGGCGGGCGAAGCGTGTAGTAGCGAGGGACGCCACCGGCTATCTCCACCGACGGGACGTAAGAGTCGTAATATGGTTCGAAAAGGATCACTTCGTCTCCCGGATCTACCAGCCCCAGGATGGCAGCAAAAATGGCTTCGGTGGCTCCATGCGTCACGGTGATCTCAGTCGCCGGATCGACGGTGTAGCCGTAATGCTCCTGGAGCTTTTTCGCAAGCGACTCGCGCAGATTCAGTCGCCCATTGGCGGGTGCATACTGGTTGATGTCCTGCCGGATCGCATTCATGGCGGCCTGCTTCAGAAATTCCGGGCAGGGGAAATCGGGAAAGCCCTGGCCCAGGTTGACCGCCTGGTGCTCATTCGCCAGGGCGGTCATCTCGGAGAAAATGGAAGCTCCAAAGTTGCAGACGCGTCGGGCCATGTAGCTCATCGTCAGAAAATTTACCACGGAGACACCGAGAACACAGGAGACGTTTTTTCTGGTAACCTTTTCGCATGGCCTGGGTTCTCTCCTACTGAAGCCCAATTTGCGCCTGGACCCAGCCGTCGCGAAAGGCAGGTCAACCATGGAAGAGCTGAAACAAGATGCGCGCTTCGCGCTTCGTATGCTGTTCAAGTCGCCAGGCTTTACGATAGTGGTGGTGCTGGCCTTAGGTCTCGGCATTGGAGCGAACAGCGCAATATTCAGCGTGATCGACGCCGTGCTTCTGCGGCCGCTCCCTTACGAGGAGCCCGATCGCCTCGTAAAGCTGTGGATGCACTTTGCCGGCATTGGGGTTCCCAAAGACCAGAACTGGGTCTCCGCTCCGGAGTTCGTCGACCTGCGCGATCAGAACAAGAGCTTCTCCCATATTGCAGCCACTTCCAGCGACGACTACAACTTGAAGATAGGTGCAATGCCTGAGACTGTGGAAGGTGCGGCAGTTTCGGCTAGCTTTTTCCCCTTGCTTGGAGTGCAGGCTCAGGCGGGACGCGTTTTCCTCCCCGGGGAGGACCAGCCGGGCCGCGAAAACGTGGTTGTTCTCAGTCACGGATTGTGGTCGCGGAGCTTCGGCGCGGATCCTGGGGTGCTGGGGAAGACCGTTATCATAAACAGCCGTTCCTACACGGTGGTCGGAGTAACGCCAGCCGGGTTTCAGTTCCCAACGGGAGCCGAGATGTGGACTCCCCTGGCCTTTTCGAAAGATGATCTCAGCCCCAACAGCCGAGGCGATCACGGCCTCCAGGTGATTGCGCGGATTAAATCGGGAATCTCCTTCGAACAGGCTCGTTCCGACATGCAGGCTTTGTCTCAGCGTATTATCGAGCAGAACCCTGCATATCCTTACGAAAGATTCCAGTTCCGGGTCATCATGAATCCGCTTCTCGATGAACTCGTAGGCGACATGCGGACCGCCTTGTGGATTCTCATGGGTGCTGTAGGCTTCGTCCTGCTGATTGCCTGCGCCAACGTCGCAAATCTCCTGCTGGCCCGCGCCACCTCACGCGAGCGGGAGATTGCCATCCGCACCGCGTTGGGAGCAGGGCGGACGCGTTTGATTCGGCAACTCCTGACGGAGAGTGTGATCCTAGCCCTTATGGGATCCGTCGTCGGCATTCTGCTGGCACGCTGGGGACTGGGCGCGTTGATTCGCATCGGATCGGTCAGCTTTCCCCGGATTGCAGGCGCGCATGTGGACGCGCGGGTGCTCGCCTTCACCATGCTGATCGCGCTTGGAACCGGCATCCTCTTCGGACTCATGCCCGCACTCCAGGCATCGCATGTCCGCCCGGACGCTTTGAAGGAAGGGGGACGCGGAGCTACCGCCGGAGCCGGTTCCCGGCAACTGCGCCGCGCGCTTGTAGTCGCTGAAATTGCCCTTTCGCTGATATTGCTGGTAGGAGCCGGGCTGCTGATGAAAAGCTTCTTCCGACTGCAAGAGGTGGATCCCGGTTTCCGTCCTGAGGGCGTACTCACGCTTAGTATTTCTCTGCCCGAGAATCGATATTCTCAACCTGCGCAGATACGGTCCTTCGTAAGGGAGCTATTGGATCAAACCTCGACGCTGCCCGGAGTTGAGGCAGCTGGTGGGGTTACCGCTCTGCCGCTCAGCGGATCGGGTCCATCGGGTACGACAACCGTCGACAGCCGTGCCGTCCCGCCCGAGCAGAGTACCCCGGAAGCCGACTGGCGCGTGGTAACCCCGGGTTACTTCAGCGCGCTGGGTATCCGCCTGATTCGTGGGCGCTTCTTCGATGATCGGGACACGGACACCTCCGCTCCCGTGGCAATTATCGACGAGACGATGGCGAAAACCTACTGGCCCGGCGAAGATCCCATAGGTAAACGCATCCACCGCGGAGCGTCTAAATCTACCAGGCCCTGGTCGACGATCGTTGGTGTCGTGGGACATGTCCGGTATAGGACGTTGGAGGCCCAGTCCCGCGTGCAGCTCTACTGGCCTTACGCGCAAGACCCCTGGCATCATGTGAGCCTGGCGGTGCGGACTTCGCTCGAGCCGCGCTCACTGGCTGCCACCATCCAGCGGGAGGTGCTCGCGATCGATCCCGATCAGCCCGTCAGCACGGTGCGCACAATGCAGGAATTCCTTTTCGACTCCATAGCTCGCCGCAGGTTCTCAATGCTTCTGCTCGCGGTCTTCGCAGGGGTTGCGCTGGCGCTTGCCGCCGTGGGAATATACGGCGTGATCTCATACATGGTCACCCAGAGGGCGCACGAGATGGGGATTCGCATGGCGCTCGGCGCCAGCCGTGCCAGCGTCCTGCGGCTTGTGCTGGGTCAGAGCCTCTCGCTGACTTTTGCCGGGGTTGCTCTCGGCTTGTCCGGTTCGCTGCTGCTGACTCGGTTAATCTCCAGCCTTCTGTTCAATGTGAAACCGACGGATCCTGCCACTTTTGCAGTGGTCGGCGGCTTCCTGACGGCGGTGGCCATGCTGGCGAGCCTTCTTCCGGCAAGCAAGGCCACGAAGGTGGACCCAATGGTCGTCCTCCGCTACGAATAGTCCGGCTCTGCCACAAAGCTTCATTTTCTTTAAGTACTACAACGCGAAAGTTGGGGAAGCGTGGTAGCCGGAATTCGACCTCAGAATGCGGCTTTTTCCGACTATCCCCTCTTTACGCGAAGAGGCATGGTCGGAGAGCGTTCAACCTGAGCCATCCCAGGCTCAGGTTCCTGCCTTTTCCCTCGCACTACATTGTCCGCGAATCGACGATCCGCAAAAGATGACTCACCAGCATGATGAGTTCTACCGCCTCTTCCGGCCCAATCCGGACATGCCTGTGGCTAGATGGGTTCTTGGCGTATCCGATAGAACCCGCGAATAGATGTGCTAATGCCTCTCGCTCCCCAACCTCGGGGTTGCTCTTGTCAGGGAGCGGGCCATCTTTGGGGTGGAAGGCGTTCCGCATCGATGGCACTCCAATCTCAGTCAGTGGGTATTTGCCGGCACTTCGGACCGCCACCTCTACTTCCTTGAACGCCTGAAAAATGGCGGTATCGTACTCCCCACGGATGAAAAGAGACCACACTTTCTGTGCGATCAGGGGATGGAGAAGTTGCTTGGGGAGGAGGTTGGCTTTATGAAAAGCGGCGACGGCGGCATGCCCTTTGAGCTCTTCGCCGCGCCGCGTGATGAGCAATTCCTGCCGGACGTCATTCTAGCGTCCACTCCGGTATCTGAAGACACGATGCCGCTAGGCATGAGGTCGGCCAGGTAATATGAACGCGGGACGGTGTTCTTGGCATGGACGGAATAAATCCTGGAATCTGATGAATCGGCAAAGCCCTCAGCAGTCCTAACAGGAGCGGACGCGCCTGCCGATAAAATGGTGTTCTGAGCGAAAGATCTCTATAATGGCTGCGTAGCTATGAAAACCTCAACGAAATCTAAAATGAACGAGGTAGCGCGCGCAATATGGGCAGACGAAAAATTGGCTTTCAAGGGCAGGAAGTGTGGGGCGAGGAGGTCGAATTTGAAGCCGAACATGAAGGCTTCAACACCTATCTCCTGCACGATGGCACCAAGCTGAAGATGAAGAGCGTGATTTCGGAAATCTTGAGGCTTGATCTCCGAAACGCTGAAGGGGAGCCAATCTACGTTTTGAAATCAGCCAACATAGTAACCGCTATCGTTCCAGAATCGCTCAAACAAAAGGAGTAACGAGATGCTGACAGCTTCCACTTCGCGAATCACTTCGACCTGGAGCGATTGGCACATCATGGAGATTAGGTCATCCCGCGAAGAGAGATTCCCCGACCTGTTTAGCGATTCTGGGAACATCCTTCTTCAAACAGACGAGAGCACGCTTCCCATTGCGGTCCAGACCAAACGCTTGAAGGAATTTATCGCCCTCGAACTTTCAAGCGTGGATGAGGTTGAATACGTTTTTAGCGCATTGCGCAACAATGTTTTTTACATCTGGGTTTTGCTAGATCGTTTTGAGAGTGAGGTTCGAGGAAGGATTTACAGGAGGGAAGAGCTGATCATCGACGAATTCCCCATGTTCGAGTTTGATTTTTACCTAATCTCCAGAATGGGGAGGGACCCGGGTGAGCTTGTTTCCGAATCAATCGAGCTCGTCTACGACAAACACAAATCCTAAATGCCGCAAAAGAGCGAACACCTCAAAAAGGCCCAGCACGACGAGCAATTTGTATCTTCGCTTGATCTACAGACGACACCTTACTTGGATTGGATTATCACAGGGATGTTCTATTCGTCCCTACATTATGTTGAAGCCTATTTTGCGACCCTACGCGCGCATTCGCCTGATCACAGAACAAGGGACAGCGCAATCCGCCGGGACCAAAACATCAAGGCTGTTTTCGACGATTATAGCGAACTCAAAAACTTCAGCATCAATGCAAGGTATTATCTGCATCACTTTACTCCGGCCGATGTTACACAGAACCTTCAACAACGCTTTGATCATCTAAGGGCGCACATCCGGCGCTTCCTTTGATGAGCCTAGCTGCACCTGAATTGCCCAAGGTGATTCGGTTATCACTCCATGCGAATTCCGGGATCTTCGGTAGAAAACGGTGCCAGGCTACGATGTCCCCATTTTATACTGGTACTTTGAAATGGGGACAGCATAGCCTGGCACGGTTTTTCCTTGAAGCCCAAGACGAGGACTATTGCCTGTGGCAACCGACTTATTCATCACGTTTTTTCTTCTCGCTCCCTTCAACCCTGCTGCGCCTGCGCTAAGCGAGACCGAAGCGTTGCGCAATGACAAGGTCACGGTGACCCGGAGCACGACAAAGCCCGGTGGAACAAAAACGATGAGTGGCCAGTATTCGAGTGTCACGGTCTATTTCAGCAGCGGCTCCTTGGAGATCATCCCGGCCGCCGGGAAGCCTCGCCGCGTAACCGTCAAGCGAGGAGATGTAGTCTTTCAGACGGCGGAAGCCAGGGTTGTGAGGAATATTGGCTCATCGGACGTCGCCTTCGCGCGCATTGATTTTCTTGGGAGTGGCAACCCCGAGATGTGGGGAAACGCCGGCCTGTCGCCGAATTACACGATGCCCTTGGAAAACCAATACACGCAGGCATACGACATCCGAATCCCGGCAGGCATGAGGGAGCCGCAACACAGCTACAAGGACCGCGTGGTTGTCTGCCTGTCAGGAGCTGAACTGTCGCATCTCCTGCCCGATGGCCGGGATGAGCCTTCAACCCTGAAGACCGGTGAAATCGCGTGGCGCCGCGGCGGAACCCATATCGGCCGGAACCCCGGGAAGACAGATCTTTGGGTGATTGCAGTTGAGCCAAAGTGACTTCCTGCGTCCAGACTTCCGAATCGGCGATCCCGAGAACGCCGCAAGGTGCGCGAATCAAACGGCGGCGGCAAGGTAGGTCATTGTTATGACGGCACCCTCCCCTGCAACGCAAGTCCAAGTCTCGCGCCCGCTATGGCGCGTCGTGATTCTGCTGGTTCTATCCGTATCCATCAATTACATCGATCGCGGGAACCTCTCGATCGCGGCGCCGCTGCTCAAAGACGAAATGGGGATCTCGGCGTCACAACTCGGGGTTCTGCTTTCCTCCTTTTTCTGGACCTATGCCGCCTTCCAGATCATTTCCGGCTGGCTGGTGGACCGATTCAACGTGAACTGGGTGATGGCGGCAGGCTTCTTCTTCTGGTCGCTGGCGACAGCGGCAACTGGCCTGGTTAAGGGATTCGCCTTGCTGCTCGTTCTGCGACTGGCCCTCGGAATCGGAGAGTCGGTAGCTTATCCGTGTTACTCGAAGATTCTCGCCTCCCATTTCGCCGAGCATCAGCGGGGGCTGGCGAACGCGCTGATCGATGCGGGCACCAAGTGCGGCCCGGCCCTCGGGACGCTGCTCGGTGGCATTCTGATGGCCCGCTTCGGCTGGCGGCCGTTCTTCATTGTCCTCGGGATAGGCAGCATGGTGTGGCTGCTGCCATGGTTCAGATGGATGCCGCGAGGGCAGCACCTTGCAGCGAGGAGGTCCCGCGAAATACCGGGCATAGCAGAGATCCTGAGCCAGCGTGCGGCATGGGCTACTTTCGCCGGGCACTTCTGCGCGAATTATTTCTGGTATTTTCTGCTCACCTGGTTGCCCTTTTATCTGGTCCGGGAGCAGCACTTTTCAATGAAGCTCATGGCCACTATAGGATCACTGGCGTACTTTGTGACCGCCGCCGCCAGCACCGTGACCGGATGGCTATCCGATCGTCTGATCGCGGCCGGCGCCACTCCCACACACATACGAAAGACCTGTACGGGCGCCGGCCTGGGATTGACGACTGTCGTCTTGGCGGTCACGCTGGTCTCCGATCCTACTCTATCGATGGTGTTCTTGATGCTGGCCTGCGTTTCGTATGGCGTCTACGCGTCCAGCCACTGGGCGATTACGCAGACCATCGCCGGACCTGACGCGGCCGGCAAATGGACAGGGATGCAAAACTTCGTGGCGAATCTGGCTGGGGTGGCGGCACCGGTGATCACCGGCTTTGTGGTGGACAAAAACTCCCAGTTCTTCTGGGCGTTTGCTGTTGCGGCGGCAGTCGTGCTGGCGGGCGCCTCCATTTACCTGTTTGCCCTCGGTCCCGTGGAACCGGTCAAATGGAGCAGGAGATCAGCCTGATTCCCTGGCACAAGCCAGGTCTCGACGCGGCCCGAGAACGAGTGTCCCTTTGGCACTGGGAAAACCAGGGACGCCACCCTGTTCTTTGGAAAGATCAAGTGGCGTCCTTTCGAACAGGTGTATGCAAAGGTCGGATACTGGGTAGCGTCCCCTGTTTTCTGAAAGAGGTGACGCACGAAATCACTTCCTCTCAGGAAGGATCTCCACCCAATAGCCGTCCGGATCCTCAATAAAGTAGATGCCCATCTTCGGGTTCTCGTAGCAGACGCAATCCATCTTCTTGTGGAGTCTGTAGGCCGCGTCGTAGTCATCCACGACCAGCGCCAGGTGAAACTCGTTGTCGCCGAGATTGTAGGTCTCCGTGCGATCTCGGAGCCAGGTTAGTTCGAGTTTGTGCATAGTCTTGCCGTCGCCAAGGAAAACCAATTTGAAGCTTTTATCGGCCGGCTCGATCTGCCGTGTTTCGACGAGACCCAAGGCCTCGCGGTAAAAACTCAGACTCTTTTCGAGATCCCGCACATTGATGTTGTTGTGATCAAATCGGAATTTCATCGTAACCTCTGCACGCCCGTGTTGTTAGTCAGCGCCGGCAGGCCGGGAAACCAGCTGGTAAACGTTACGCTTGGCGATCGGCGGCAGTAATGCACAGGAGGCCCAGTTTAAGGTGAATGGCATCCCATCGCTCCAAGGCCCGTAGCCATAATCGTTCCAGGTCTGAATCCACCACCAGTAGGTGCCGTTTGTCAATGCCGTTGCAGGAGTCACCGAGCAGGTTCCTGTGCCTGACGAGCATCCGGCTTGGACTGCTGTATACCAACTCTGGATCTCTGGCGCGCCACCGCTATCGCCTACCCAAAGCTGATACCATGTGGCATCCGAGACGGGGTTCCATGTGTAGCCGACGGTCGCGGTTGTTATCGTGCCACTTGGCGAGATTAACATCGCTTTGCCCGGAGGGCCAGCGCCGCCTACGGTAAACGCCATTGCGTCGCTCCAGGAACCATAGCCCGCGTCGTTCCAAGTCTGGATCCACCAGTTGCAGGCTCCTGAGGACAGGGATGTTGTCGGCGTCACCCGGCACGTTGCACTTCCCGATGCACATCCTACTTCTTCCGCCTTGTACCATGTCCGTATCTTACCTGAGCTGTTGGAGGCATCATTCACCCACAAATAGTACCAAGTCGCGTTCGAAACCGCATTCCAGATATATGTGGGAGTAGTCGCAGCAATGCTGCCGGTGGGAGATATCAGGGTGGCTTTATCCGGAAGAGCGGCGACTACAAAGCTCATCGCATCGCTCCAGGGGCCGTAGCCGGCAACGTTCCAGGTCTGGATCCACCATTGTGCGGCGCCGTTTGCTAGTGCCGTGGAGGGAGTCACCGCGCATGTTCCGGTTCCGGAGACGCATCCCGCCTGAGCTGCCGTGTACCAGGCCCCTATCTTTTGCGAGGTTTTGCTGTCGTTGACCCAGATTTGATAATAGCTGGCGCTGGAAACGGCATTCCATTGATAGGTGGGCCGGCTTGTTCTGATGGTTCCCGAAGGTGAAAGGAGCGTAGCTTTTGGAGGAGGTGTGGCACCGGTTATAACAATGGTTCCCGTTTTGGTGCAGGCGATTCCTCCAATCGTGGCAGTCAAGGTCCAAGTGTAGGTTCCCGCCTCTGCATAAGCATGGCTGGCATTTTGCTGAGATGAATGGGCGCTGCCATCGCCAAAATCCCAGTCCCAGGTAACACTGCCTGCGCAGTTGCTAGGTGAGGCTGTGGCTGCTAAGGAAACCTCCGCGCCGGTCTGTGCGCTGGATGGTACAGCAGCCGTGCATGATAGCGTGCATCCGATACCCCCTTTCCATCGGTTATAGGCAATGTTCAGCAGGGCGGCAAATTCGCCGGAGGCTTTGACTCCACCCGCAGCAGTCGGATGGCTGTCGTCAGCGGAACTGCCGTAGGCCGAGTAATTGTTGTCTATGGTTCGAATGTGCTGGACCATCCCGCCGTACCAGCGATGATGATTCCCGTCGAGCCATCCCAGATCGTTGAGATTTGGATCGTTTGTTCGGTTGGAACCTCCGTTGGAAGTGAGGACATTATAAAAGTCGAATACAGCGACGTTGGCATGGGGATAGTTGGTCAACCAGTTATTTACCAGCCAGTTGTTAAAGGCGCGGGCGTTGGCGGCGGCTGCCGGATCGGTGACGCTCGACAACAATGGGGGCGCTGTGATGACGATGAAAAGCTTGTCCGGACGGCCGGCGAAGTAATTCAGAAGCTCGATGTAGATCCCCTTGGCGTTTGCGATTGTGTGGGCATCTGAGTACGAGTCTTGACCGCGCAGCGGATTGCTGTTAATCGGAGGGACCGGGTCCGCAGGATCGCCTCCCAGTTGAGAATTGGGAAAGCAGGATTTGAACATGATGATTTGATTCGGCCCGCCCGGATCGCTCGCGAGGCGTGAGTATTCGCAATTCTGGCCGTATTCGAGGTACAGAGCGTTCGTGTACGTATCGCGGTGGGGGCCGGAAAACCAGTTGTACCAATGCCCTATATCTGTGTGATCGCCGATCGTGCCGTCACCTGTGTCCGCATCAGCGGGTCCCCACCCGTAATTGGTGTCACTGACAAAATAATTGTTGTCCCGCAGGGCGACGCCGAGCCGACCATGATCATCGTTGAGCCAATCCCGACCAGTTGAGTGGTGGATGAAGATAAGCTTGACCGGGCTATTGGGTGGGGTAGCATCATCAGCAAAGCTACTGGATGCGCCAGCTTGCGCTGCCACTTTGGAACAATCCGTGCCGCCGAGAACATCTGGTGGTACGTTGCTTAAAAAGCAGGCAAAACATGAGAAGCAGAAGAGAAAAAGGCGAACAACCCTGTCGATGCACATAAGCACCTCGGCTGCGATTTTACTCCCGGCGTTTTGTAAAACCACCTATTACTGAGCCTCGCGTAATATGGTGACAACCCTGGATAGCGTAGGGGCGCGGCGGCGGGCGGGCAGGACTGTTCGTAAGGCCTTGGACGCCGGCGAGCGCGGGTAAGTCTACGAAGCCACAGGGGCAACGCCGCTGGCTTCGACCTTCGGAGTCTCTACCAGCCGTCGGAGAAACAGCCAGAGAATAATAGCGCTCACCACGGCATCCCGGTTCCCGTGCTCAAGCGGCACTCATGCACGCGTTTTGGTTTAAACTTGTTTTCCCGACGTCGCGGGGATACAAATGCTTGTTCCGCAAACCGATTATCGCGGTGCACGTCCGATAGCGGCGCTATCCAGGGCAGCTTCCCCTCGGAGCCGAGGCGTCGCGGCGAACCGATGCTGGGTCTCCAGAAGTTAAAAAGGCGGATGATGGCCAAACTCAAAGCCTACCTCGGCGTGGCGCGGGCGCCTTTTCTGCTCCTATCTGTGACGCTGGTGGCCTCGGGTGCGGCGGCGGCGCACTTCGCCGGCGACTTCAGCTGGTCCCGGACGCTGCTCGCACTGGTCGGGCTCGTCGCGCTCCACGCCTGTGTTAACACTTTTAACGAAGTCAGCGACATGAGGACCGGAATTGACCTCCGGACCCAGCGGACGCCGTTCTCAGGAGGGAGTGGTACGCTTCCATCAGGCCAACTTCGAGTGCAGGCGGCTTCTGTATTTGCGATAGCGCTAGCGCTGGCGGGGCTTGCGATCGGGCTTTATTTCCTATTTCAGGTCGGCCTTGTATTACTCCCGATCATGCTTCTAGGTATGATCTGTGTCCTCGCCTATGCAGACATCCTTTCCCACACCGGCTTCGGCGAGATCGCTGCCGGCCTGGGACTTGGACTGCTGCCTGTGATGGGAACGGCCATCGTGCAGGGCAGCCATCTCTCCGCCCCAGCCACGGCGGCCGCGATCCCTGCCTTCTTCATGACCTTCAATCTGCTGCTTCTGAACGAATTCCCGGACGAGATAGCGGACCGCACAGGCGGGCGCCGGCATCTTGTCATTCTGCTAGGGAGGCGCCGGGCAGCCCTCGTATACGCTGCGGCGGCTTTGCTGACGCCACTGTCGATCGCGGCAGCCGTCGCGGCGCGTGCCCTGCCTGCGATCTGCCTGGTCGCGCTGGCTCCTTCTCTCTTCCTCGTTATGCCCCTCCGGTGGGCGTTCAGGAGCCCTGCGCAGCCGGTGCCCGTCGGCGCTATGGCTGCCAATGTGGCCTGGAACCTGCTGACGAACGTCGCACTGGCTACGGCGCTGGTTATCGCGGTTGGGGTCGTATCTGGAGAATGAAGTTTTTGTATTAGAACTGGTCGCTGCCGCACTCGTGGAAGGCCTGTTCGCTGATTGGTCGCCGTGCCAGCGACGCCGAGCACTTGTCTGGGCACTCTATGCCAATACCTGGATGAATGGGCGCGAGATCGCACAGGCTGTAAGCCTGAGCCCCAAAGCTGCCTCCAATGCCGCAAGGGAAACGGAATGGCGCAGGACCACGGACCCGGCATTTGCACGAAGGCTCGCCATTCTGCAAGGGGAACTTCAGCGACCGGAAGGGGGGAATATTGCCAGGATCGCACGCAGTCTCCCGGAATCGGGTGCAAGCGGCCGAAATTGGCGACTTTGGCAAATTGAATAATAGGAAGGCTAACTGCCCGCCAGTAGATCTTGGGCGACCAATCCCGCTTCCACGCCTAAGAGGCTCGCTCCATCCCAGCGTTGTTTCCCTGCCACTCTAATCTAAAAACTTCATTCTACAGATGCGACCCCTTCACTTTTCATTTGCTAATCGTCACGTCGCCGCCCTTGGAATCCTTCGGGAACGTGGTCTTCGCAATGTAAACTCCAGTAGCCGGCACCTCAACCTTAAACTCGCCAGAGGACTTGCCCGCTGTCATCATCTCAGTCACAAGGTAATTTCCGGTGGCAGAGTTGCAGACTGCGACGGTACCTGTACCGGTGGGCGTACCCTTATAGGTGTAACTCACTTTGAGACTACCCTGGCTGGCGTTAAACGGCTTGGAGACGACCGACTTCAACTCTTCCCCAGATAGGGTCTGTGGCAGCTCGACTGCGGCGGACGCGTCCGCCTTGGATATCGTTATGGTCCAGGGGCCATCAGATGAGGCCTGCAGGGTGATGTCGCCAGGTTTCACAACGTCATTGTTGACTACGAACAGGTTGTCTCCATTTGCTTCGCTGATCGATATGGCTCCCACGCTGGCGCCGCCGGCATCGCTGGCCGTAATGCCCATAAAAGCGCCGGTACTCGACCACTTGAATATGTATGCGCCCAGATCGAACCTGATCGCCGGGATCGTTTGCTGGTTATTACCGGTGATGGTAATGGTGTTGCCGGATCTTGTCACCGATGCCTGCGACGTGGCTGCCTGCGAGCCGGCCGCCGGCGCAGTTGCACCTCCATCACTGGCTGGCGCCTGTTTCGAAGGCGGCGGGCCGCTCGTGCATCCGCCGAGTGCGATCGCAACGATCGAAACTGCAACAATATTTCTAAGATATATCCTGTCCATTAAATGCCTCCTTCCCTGCCTATGCGCAGCCTATGCGCACGAATTGCTATGAGAATTGCCATCCAGCTTTGCGCAGAAGCAATCTTGGCCACCTTCAGTGTTTGCTGGAGACCTGATTTTCAACCATCGCGGTGCGGGAGCACAAGTCAAAATTGCCGCACTGGCGAGACGAGAGGGCTGCCCGGCGGCCGCTGTACACGCTGCGCCGCGAGCAGCAGGACCTGGAAGTGGTCGCGGCGATGGCACGCTCCATTCGGGAATTGTATCCGCGCTGCCCTGCAGCGGAGGCGGAGCGCGGCAGTGGCCGGGTGGGAAGATCCGCAGCGGGACGCAGCCTCGAGGAGGCGGCACCCGTCCTGGCAGTCAAAGCGTGGATCCGGCACAATCACACCGAGTACGATGAGCTCCTGATGAGGGGATATGACCGCCTCTCGACTCGCGACGTGGTACACGACGAGGTGCAGGAAGTGCTTGCAGAATGGACTCGCGGACCAAGCCTGGAAGACCGGAAAGAGCGGAACTAATACCCCAATCGGGGGACAGGCTACGCAACTTCGGAATTTGTGAGATTTAAATCGGGAGTTGAGTAGCCTGTCCCCGATCGACACGAATAGCCGGCAGCAGGCAGTAAAAATCCACATAAATATCGGCATTTCATCGGCAGACTGCCTACGGCCTGCTGGCGCAACCGCTGTGTCTCCGCGCGGTGATTATCTGATAACCTTATGGCTTCACCCGCACAAAGGAGATTACGATGCGACTCGCACTTCTTTGGAGGTAGGGCCAGCCGAAAAATTGAATTTTGCAGATACGACCCCGACTGGCTACAATTCTGGTACGATGCATATTCCAGATGGTTTTCTTACAAATCGGATAGCTGTTTCTCTCGATGCCGTCTCGGCAGCCGGGATTCTATACTCCGCCGGCCGCGTAAAGCTCGAAGACGCGGGACGCAAAGTCCCGATGATGGGAGTCCTCGCAGCCTTTGTCTTCGCGGCACAGATGCTCAATTTCCCCATCCTCGGAGGGACCTCGGGACACCTTATCGGGGGCGCGTTGCTTGCCATCCTGCTCGGGCCTATGGCCGCATTCCTCACCATGGCGACGGTAGTCATAGCCCAAGCCCTATTCCTGCAGGATGGTGGGTTGATCGCGGTCGGAGCCAACATCTTCAACATCGGCGCGGTAACGACCTTCGGCGGTTATGCCGTTTTCCGCCTGCTCGGAGGAGCAAGGAACACGGGACGGATTCCCGCAGTCGCCGGGTTTTTTGCGGGGTGGGTTTCTTTGCTGCTCTCCGCAGCCACCTGTGCGCTCCAGATGGCACTGTCCGGCACCATTCCGCTCCGGGTCGGGCTCACGGCTATGGTGGGCTACCATGCGATCATCGGAATCGTCGAAGGTGGGCTCACCGCAGGCGTCCTCACGTTCCTGGCGCGGGTGCGCCCGGATCTGATGGATTCCAATGCGAAGACCCGATTGGGAGTTGCGGACTGGATCGGAGCCCTGGTTCTGGTTGCGCTACCCTGCGCAATCCTGGCACTGGCAGGAGGCTCGGAGCTTCCGGACCCTCTAGAAAAGTTGCTTTCCATTGATCACGCGGCGGAGCAGATCGTCGACCCGCAGAAGCTCACCTCTGCCGGCCGCTTCGGCGGATATTTCGTCCGCTCGGTCTTGTTCGTGGTGCTCATCGGCGTCGCTTATCTGGCGAGCCGTTTGGCCCGGTGGAAGAGGAGCCGCTCGTGAAGCACAACTTCATCGACCGGTACGCGAATCTCGATTCGCCGCTCCATCTTTTGGAAGCGCGCACGAAGCTTTTGGCATTCACGGCACTGATCCTAGCCGTGTTGTGGATTCCCGCCGGCAATGATTTTGCATTCTTCGCCTATTTCTTCCTGACGGCGATTCTGATGGGCATCTCGCAGATCCCGCTGATGTACATCGTAGGGCGCACGCTGGTGATTCTGCCTTTCATCGTGCTGTCCAGCCTTGCCGCGCCTTGGAAGGGAATCGCCGGGCTCAGCGTGCTTTTTCTCCGTGCGATCCTATGCCTGATGCTACTGATCATACTCACAAACACCACTCGGTTCGTGGAGTTACTGCGCGGCTTGCGCAAGCTGGGCTGCCCGCACATCTTGGTGCTGAACCTGAGCTTTCTCTACAGGTACCTGTTCGTGCTGACGGAAGAAGTCCTGCGGATGCGCCAGGCGCGCGACTGCCGGCGCGTCTGTCGGGGTCCGATGAGGGGCGAACTGAAGCTCCTGGGATCGATGCTGGGCACCCTTCTGATTCGCTCCTTCGAGCGCGCCGAGAGGATGTACCAAGCCATGCTTTCGCGTGGTTACTCCGGAGAGTTCCAGGTCCTGGCGCCACGGAAGTTCACTTGGCGGGACCTGGCTTTCCTCGCGGGCGTCGCATTTGTCATTTTCGTCACGTTCTGGAGTGGTCAGATCGTCAAAGTGTGGACTCGTGTCTTAGCCTGAGAAGTTTCACCACAGAGACACAGAGAGCGCAGACGAAACGAAATAATATGAGCGAATACGCGGTTCGAATAACCCGGCTGAACTACACTTATCCCGACGGAACGAAAGCTCTGGAAGCCATTGACCTGGATGTGCGCACCGGAGCGCGCATGGCCCTTGTTGGTCCAAGCGGTGCGGGCAAGTCCACTCTACTGCTTCACCTGAACGGCGTGCTAACCGGTAACGGTACAGTCCGCATCCTGGGCCAGGCGCTGGATCCTAAGAATCTTCGGGAGATCCGGAGGCAGGTGGGAGTTGTGTTCCAGGATCCCAACGATCAGCTGTTCTGTCCCACGGTCTACGAGGACGTGGCCTTTGGACCGCTAAACCTGTCCGTGCCCGAGGAGGAGATTCCGCGCCGGGTGGAAAGGGCACTTCGGGACGTGGGGCTCGATCAATCCATCCGGAATCGACCCTCGCATCATCTCAGCCTCGGCGAACGCAAGCGCGTGGCCATTGCCACCGTTTTGTCCATGGAACCGGCGATTCTTGCGCTGGATGAACCCACCAGCAACCTGGATCCCCGCAACCGGCGCCATCTGATCGAGCTGATCGCCGCGCTTCCGGCCACTCTCCTCATTGCGACCCACGATCTTGAGTTTGTCCTGGCACTGTGTTCAAGGACCGTGCTTATGGACCGCGGGAAAATCTGGGCAGACGGCGAAACCAACTCTCTGCTGCGAGATTCGGCCTTGATGGAAGCTCACGGGCTGGAAGTCCCTCTGAGTCTGAGAGGATGTAAATAGTTCGCAGTAGGCTGCTGACAACTGGCAAACTGCGAACTACAGCGAACTGTGAACTGCGAACTCGCAACCAAAGGGCAGATTCGCACCACCCTCCCCGAAGGGAAGCAGAGATGGCTTTGATGATTCCGGCGCGGTCCGTGCAACTGGAGGCGGTGCTGCGTGAGCCGCATAATCTCCCGCTGCGCGGTGCCGTGGCGCTCTGCCATCCTCATCCGGCATACGGGGGGACGATGGACAACCGCGTCGTCTTTCGCGCGGGAAAGGCTGCAGTGGCGGCAGGCTTTGCGGCTTTGCGCTTCAATTTTCGCGGCGTTGGAAACAGCACGGGCTCGTTCAACCAGGGAATTGGCGAGAAGGACGACGTCGCCTGCGTTATCGACTGGCTCGGGCGAAAGTACCCCGGGACCCTCCTGGCTCTCATTGGTTTCTCTTTCGGCGCCTGGGTAGGCCTCCAGGTCGGATGTGCGGACCCCAGGATCCGGGCTGTGGTGGGGCTTGGGCTTCCCTTGAACTTCTACGATTTCGATTTCTTGATAGAGAATCTCAAGCCGGCGCTCTTCATCGCCGGGACTCAGGACGAGTTCTGCCCGCACGACCGCATGCAGCGGCTCGCCCGGCGGCTGCCGCCGACGTCGAGGGTGCACCTTATCGAAGGGGCGGATCATTTCTTCGTTCGCGAGCTCGATCAAGTGCAAAGTCTGGTTACGAACTTTTTCCGCGGGCTGAAACCCGGCCAGGTTGGCTCATGAAAAAATCTCTGGGCGTGTCAGCATTACTCTGGAGCATCTTCCTCTGTCTCCACTGCTTCTCCGCCACCCCAAAGTTCGAGAAGGTCAGCGATCACTGCTATTACTTCCAATCGAGAGGAGAGACTGCCAACGTGGCAGCGATCGTCTCGGAGGACGGGGTGCTTCTTGTGAATCCGCCCGGCGGTCCGGATCCGGCCGCCGCCCTCGAAGCCCTCAAGAAGCTCACCACCCGTCCCGTACGCTGGCTAATCAACACAGACTACCGTCTCGCGCGCTCCGGCGGCGCGGAGCGTTTCATTGAGCAAGGCGCGCTGGTGCTGGCGAGCAAACAAATCAGCGACTTGGCATCGAGCGTTGCTGGGGGCGAGCCTGTGCCGGCCCTCGTTTCGCAACAGGAAAAGAAAAGCCCGAAACCGGCGGATTCCGGATCCCCCACGCGTCTGGTTTTCGAGCGCCAGATGCGCCTGTTTCCGGGAGGAGTCGAGGTTCGTGTCTTTGCGTTGCAGCACAAGGCACACACCGGAGGCGATGTGGTGGTATTTGTTCCCGGTGAGAAGCTCCTGATTTTGGGGGATCTCTATGTGGCGGGGAAATATCCTGACATCGATATCACGCCGGGGGCCGGCAACGCGCTAGGGTGGCTGGACGGAATGAAGCAAGTCATCGACGCCGTGCCACTGCTGAAAGCCGCCATACCCCAGAAGACGGAAGTCAAACCTGGGGAAGAGAAGACCCTCGAGGAGTCCGTCACCGTCATCTCCGCCCGCGGCCAGCGGTCCAACCTGCAGGAAATGAAAGATCTGCTGGATGCGGCGCAGAAGCTGCGCAGCGAGATTGCAAAGGCGGTCTCCGGCGGCCGCGACATCGAGTCTTTCCTGACTTCGCCGACTGCTTCCCCTTTCCGCAGTTACGAGAACTTCGACTCCTTCGCCCGGCAGCTGTTCGACGCCCTCTCCAAGAAGTAGCAGGCAGCTGGCAGCAGGCAGCCTGCAGTCTCCTGCTGGGATGCCCATTATTGACGGAAGCTCTTACTGCCATCTGCCTACTGCCTGCTTGCTCGGTGGCACAGAGATCTCCGTGGCCTCTGCGTCTCCGTGGTGTAAAATATATAGTTGGAGGTGGGGATATATGCGTCAAGTCCGTAATGCAGCGCCCAGTGCTCGGGCGGCGAACGCTGAGCCATTGCCTGGATCGCGGAAAATCTATGTCAGCGGGCCTCACGGGATCCGCGTTCCGATGCGGGAAATCTCGCTGACACCGACCAAAGGCGTGACCGGCGAGGTCGAAATCAATCTTCCGCTGAGGGTGTACGATACATCCGGACCCTACACCGATCCCGATGTCACGATCGACCTCCGGCGGGGACTACCCGAGCTGCGCAAACCCTGGATCCTTGCGAGAGGCGAGTATGGCATGCAGGAGCCGAGCTATCGTCCTGTGCCGGATCACAGCGACCCCGACACGCCACTCCCCAATCGCCGCCGGGTGTTCCGAGGTCGCGGCAACAAGACCCAAATGCACTACGCCCGCAAGGGAGTTGTCACGCCCGAGATGGAGTTCGTTGCACTGCGGGAAAATCTGGCTCCTGAGTTTGTCCGGAGCGAAGTAGCGCGCGGCCGCGCCATTATTCCTGCCAACATCAATCATCCGGAAAGCGAGCCGATGGCAATCGGGCGCAACTTCCTCGTGAAGATCAACGCCAACATCGGCAACTCCGTGGTCACCTCCTCGATCGAGGAAGAAGTCGAAAAAATGACCTGGGCTATCCGCTGGGGTGCGGATACGGTCATGGACCTGTCCACAGGCAAGAACATTCATGAAACGCGCGAGTGGATCATCCGCAATTCCCCTGTTCCCATCGGCACGGTTCCCATCTACCAGGCGCTGGAGAAAGTAGGAGGGAAGTCAGAAGAGCTGACGTGGGAGATGTTCCGCGACACGCTCATCGAACAGGCGGAGCAGGGAGTCGACTATTTCACCATTCATGCAGGCGTTCTCCTGCGCTACATCCCTTTGGCGGCGAAGCGCGTGACCGGCATCGTGAGCCGCGGCGGATCGATCATGGCCAAGTGGTGTCTGGCGCATCACCAGGAAAGCTTCCTCTACACGAAGTTCGAGGAAATGTGCGAGATCATGAAGGCTTATGACGTCGCCTTTTCCCTTGGTGACGGCCTGCGTCCAGGATCCATCGCAGATGCAAACGACGAGGCGCAGTTTGCCGAGCTCGAGACTCTGGGAGAGTTGACCCTCAAGGCGTGGAAGCACGACTGCCAGGTGATGATCGAAGGCCCCGGACACGTACCGATGCACCAGATCAAAGAGAACATGGACCGGCAGCTCGAAGTTTGCCACGAAGCACCGTTCTACACTCTCGGACCCCTCGTGACTGACATTGCGCCGGGCTACGATCACATCACAAGCGGGATCGGTGCCGCGATGATTGGCTGGTTCGGCACCGCGATGCTCTGCTACGTGACACCGAAGGAACACCTCGGCCTGCCCAACAAGAAAGACGTTAAGGACGGCGTGATCACTTACAAGATCGCGGCGCACGCCGCCGACATTGCCAAGGGACATCCCGGCGCGCAGCTGCGCGACGATGCCCTTTCAAAAGCGCGCTTCGAGTTCCGCTGGGATGATCAGTTCAATCTCTCGCTCGATCCGGACACGGCCCGCGAATTTCACGACGAGACCCTGCCGGAGCAGGGAGCCAAGATTGCACACTTCTGCAGCATGTGCGGACCGCACTTCTGCTCCATGAAGATCACGCAGGACGTGCGCGACTACGCTGCAAACCTGGGAGTGACGGAGGAGCAGGCGCTGAAGACCGGCATGGAGCAAAAAAGCCGGGAGTTTCTCGAGAAAGGTGCGGAAATCTACCAGAAGATCTAGCTCGATATTTCCAGCCGATCGGCTTTGTGTTCTTGGTGCTCTTTGTGTCTTTGTGTGCGCATAAAAAGCTCACCACCAAGACACGAAGAACACCAAGATGCACCAAGAATGTTATTCGCTTCCTGCTAGATGGTCCCAAATCCACTGTTGGCCGGCGCAGAGAGGTCTCCAGGAGTCCAGCCCCGACCTCTCAACACGGCAATTGGACCGCCGCACGTCAGGCCGCTTTGGCCTCTTCCTTATACAACCACGCTCCCACGAGTCCTGCAATCGGCAACTCGAACAATCCCCAAAGCGTTCCGTAGAAGAGCAGGCGGCGGGGGAGCATCTGCATCACCACTTCTCCCGCGCTCGGAATGAGATAAGCCAGTGCCCAAACGATAAGCCCTGCGCAGATGGCCGTCTTGGGACCCGCTCCAAATCTGGGACGGATGGCAGCGTAGACCCAGATCATAACCAGACCAATGGCGAAGCTGAGCAAGACGAAATAAACCATCTCTTTGGTTCCCATGGAAGGGAGATTATGCAACTTCGCCGCATCGGCCCATCGCTGCTTAAGGATGACGTCGTTGAGAATAAACTCACCGATGTTGATGATCAGGCCGGCAAGCAGGCCTCCGATTATCACACGAGCCAGGTTGATCTTCCCCATGATTAGCCTCCTTCAGAAGCTGGACGGGAGAAACATGTCCCGATTCGAAGCAGTTGAAGCACCAAATATTCAGATTTGCACGCAATCTAGCATAATTCGGATGTTTGCTCAATCACGGAGATCGGCAGATAGCTTCGCAGGTCGCCCGGATGTTTGCGTGATCCTGGTGTGTCTGCTCGGTGATACTGATATCATGGCGTGCAGGCTGATGAAAGGAGGAAGACATGATGCGCCGCTCAGGCCTTGCCGCCCTCGTGTTCATGCTCATCGGGGTTCCTGTGTACTCCGGGGCGCAGCAAACACCACAAGTTGTTGTCGACTCGGATGCCGGCACCGATGACCTGATGGCCATCTCCTACCTGCTTGCCGGCAGGGAGGTAGACCTGAAGGCAATCACGGTCGTCAACGGCCTTGCTCACGTCGAACAGGGTGCAAAAAACATCCTCAAACTTCTGGAGCTCGCAGGGAGAACCGAAATCCCGGTGTTCGTCGGCGAAACCCATCCCCTGGCAGGAAATGCGGCATTCCCGGAGGAATGGCGCCGCTTGTCGGACAATCCTCCCGATGTGAAACTTCCCCAAAGCGTGCGATCACCCGAAAAGCAATCCGCCGTGGAATACCTGGCAAAGGAGATGCGCCTGGCCGGGGGTGGGCCCAGCTTGCGAATACTGGCCCTCGGTCCACTTACCAACATCGCTAAGGCGCTCGAAGCATATCCAAGCCGGGTACGAGGCATTCGATCGATCGTAATAATGGGCGGAGCGATTTCGGTTCCCGGGAACCTTGGCGATGGGGGCGTCTTCAAAACCGAGAACAAAACCGCTGAATGGAATATGTACATCGACCCGCTTGCCGCAAGCCGAGTCTTTGCGTCCGGTGTTTCCATCGAACTGGTTCCCTTGGACGCAACCAATCACGTTCCCATTGACGGCGCCTTTGTGCGCGATTTTGCGAAGAAAAGCGCCACGCCGCTGGGCCGCGTCGTTTCGCAGCTCTTCGCCAGCGAGCGGGATCTCATCGAGCAGCACGCCTTCTATGCCTGGGATCCTCTTGCCGCGGTCATACTTGCGCATCCGGGGGTAGCGCGCTTCAAGGACTATCGCATCGAGATCGAGATGAAGCCTCCCGCGGAGGGACACACTCGATCCGTTCCGGCTGGCAAAACCAACACTCGAGTCGCAACCGATGCGGATTCCGCGGCCTTCATGCGGCTTTTTACAGCAGCTTTCCTGCAGCGAACGCCACAGATACACTGAGCTCACGGAGATTTATGATGAATCGATGTCTCATCCTCCGCTGGTTATTGCTTGCCGTGTTCTGGGATTGTCCTGCCGATCAAACAACAAGACTCGCCGTCCTTGAGCCGCCGGGAGTTGCTTCGTCTCCGCGAATCGAGGAAAAATCCGCCATTCTGGGCAACGGACGCCATGTCACACCGGCCGGAGAGTTCGTGATGACACAGTCCTACAACTGGGGAACGGCGCTTAGCAGGGACGAAACCCGGGCAGTTCTGGTCAGTCGTGATGCACTAACCCTGTTGGATCTTGGAGATACCCTCGAACTGAAAAGGATTCCCCCTCATGGCGTTAAGGCGAGCAAGAAGTTTGGCGAGGGTGGATACATGGGATGCGCCTTTTCGCCGGATGGAAGCTTGCTTTACTTTGGCAGTGCGAATCAGGGACAGGTGAAGATCTTCGATCTCCGAACGGGCGATGTTGGCGGCACGATCGATATCAATGGGAAAGGACACAAGGACAGCTTTATCGGCGATCTTGTGTTGAGCGCGGATGGTCAAGAGCTCTACGCCGTGGACCAGTTCAACTACCGGATGGTCAGGGTAGATCTGAAGAAGAGGAAGGTCGTTCAGTCCATCCGGGTAGGCCGGAATCCCTTCGGAATCCGATTGTCCCGGGATGGCCGCTACGCCTGGGTTTCCAACGTCGGTATGTTCGAATACCCGCTCATTCCAGGGGTGACGCCGAAGAATCGCCGCAGCGCAGGACTCTCTTTTCCCGCCTACGGCGTGCCTTCCAGGGAGGCGGAAGAGGGCGTTACCGTGGAGGGCAAGCTCATACCGGGCCTCGGCAGCCCCAATCACCCCGACGCCATGTCGGTCTTCAAGGTGAACCTCTCGACCGGCAAGGTGGAGCGCAAAATCAAGACCGGCTACCTGGTGGGTGTTGAGCGTGACGACATCACGACGGTCGGCGGCGCAAGCCCGAGCTCACTCGTGGTGGGCGAGAAGTACATTTACGTCTCCAATGCGACGAACGACAATGTTTCGATTATCGATCCCGATTCTGACACAGTCGTCGCCCAGATAGATATCAGCGTACCGCGAGTGGAAAAACTCCGCGGCGTTCTTCCTTTCGGGCTCTGCCTGAGTCCCGATGAGAGTCGTCTCTACGTAGCCTGCTCGGGGATGAACGCGGTTGCTGTTCTCGACCTCAACCGCCGCCGGTTGCTCGGCTTCATCCCGGCAGGATGGTTCTGCTGCTTCGTGCAGGTCTCAAAAGACGGCAGGCGCCTGTTCATTGCCAGCGCCAAAGGCATGGGTTCCGGGCCGAATGGAGGCAGCGGCTTCGTTCCGCCGCCGCGCGGAACGCATCCCGGTGATATCATGCAAGGAATCTTCCAAGTAGTCCCGGTGCCGGATGAGGCTCAGCTGGCGGTCTACACACAACAAGTCATAGACAATACTTATTCGATCAAGGAGGTTGTCGACGACGGCCGGAATCCCTTGCCCCCGGCGCCCGGCCTGCGGCAAAGTTCTATTCGTCACATCGTGTTCATCGTCAAAGAAAACCGCACATTCGATCAGGTCTTCGGGCAGCGCGCGGGAGCCAAAGGGGACCCGACCAATGCCGACCTGGGCGTGAAGCGGACGTTTAGCAACAAAGACAAGTCGCTCACGCTGCAGGATGTGGATGTCTCACCCAATCACCAGGCGCTTGCGGATCGATTTGCCATCTCCGACAACTTCTATTGCGACTCCGACCAGTCCAACACTGGTCATCGCTGGGTCGTGGGCGTTTATCCAAACGAGTGGGTGGAGGTGAATGCTCGCTCCCGCATCGAGGAACGGATCTTCAGTTCCGCTCCAGGCCGGCGCTATGTCGCCGGTTCGAGTGCCGCCATCTTTCCCGAAGACTACAACGAGGCCGGCGCCCTGTGGGAGCATCTCTGGCGGCACGGCGTGTCCTTCTTCAATTTCGGCTTCGGAACCGAGATGCCCGCTGCGTTTGAAGAGCAGGTGTATAAATACACCGGGATCCACATGAACGTCAGCTTCCCGCTGCCCAAGCCGCTCTTCGAGCGAACCTCACGCAAGTACGCGACTTTCAACATGGCGATTCCCGACCAGTTTCGCGTAGATATGTTCGAGGAGGAACTCAAAGAAAAATGGTTAAGCGGAAAGGAGCCTTTTCCGCGTTTGATCACCATGGTGCTCCCCAACGACCACCTAACCAAAGAGCACCCGGCCGATGGATACCCCTTCCGCGAATCCTACATGGGTGATAACGACCTGGCGCTGGGGAGGGTCATTCAGACTCTTTCGCACACGCCGTACTGGAAAGACATGCTGGTGATCGTCACTGAGGACGATCCTCAGGGCGGAAGAGATCATGTCGATGCGCATCGATCCGTTCTGATGATGATCGGGCCTTACGTAAGAAAGGGTTACGTATCCCACACCCTGGCCAGTTTCGGGTCGATTATTAAGATGATATTTACCTTGCTGGACTTACCCTACCTGAACCAGTTCGATGCTGCGGCTTCCCTTCCCCGGGACTTCTTCACGGACGAACCGGACTACGCTCCTTACAAGGTTCGACCAGTGGACAAGCGGCTTTTCGACCCGGACATCGCCTTCAAACCCTTCGACCGCAGGTTCAACTGGAAGGCGGTTCTGGAATCCGACGAGATGGACAAGCTCGAAGATATGCGCAGTTATTTCGACAAAAAGTAATCTGCATAAGAGGAGGGGGTCGTACCGAGAGATGTCCTCCAGTTGAGACAATTGCGCCCGATTTATAGCAAATGAACTCGGGGCGGCTAGCCGCGACCAAAACCATTTGTTGCGATCTGGGGGCAGATCTAACTTTAACGCCAAAAGCACGCAGCTGGCAGACTTCCCTTGGTGCGCATGCATCCAATTGAGTGCCAGCCCTTGAAGTTACCCCAGCGGTCCCGGTCTTCCCTTGATGAAAGGTTGCGAGCTCTTCCTTAGGCGGACCACGATGGCATCGGGCAGCCGTAAGCACCCGATCCGATCTTACTCTAGCGGGATTTCTTCTTCGGCGCGGGAAAAGGCAGAGTGTCAGGTATTACGCGCACTCCAGTCGTAACTTTTACTGGATTCTGCCCGCCGCTCGGATAAGTCAGCTCCACAAAGAAGGCGGTCCAACCCTGTTCCGGCTTGGGGACGCGTGCCACATAGACTCCCTCCTTTTGAGGTTCGAGCGGAGAGCTCTTGTACGCCGGCCCGATGGAATCCAGGCGGAAGTCCCGTGCCTTCGGATTCGTCGCCTGCCACATCTTGACTTCGGTCGGCTTGTCCTTGGCATAGACCGCGATTGAGCCGTCCTTTTCGAACTTCCACGAGTGTTTCGGGAGCGGCGTTCCTTTCAGGATCATCTCGTAAAATGCCATGAGGGTAAAAGGCGCGTCGGATCTTTCGAGGTCGTGGCGCGTGTTGGGCACATAGCGCAGAAGCTTATCTCCCATGAGTCCATCGAAGTAAAACTGCGAAGAGTCCGGCAGGAAATATTGATCCCCCGTAGAGTTCACAATGAACTTGGGCATGGTCAGCCGGTCGCGATAGGAATAAGGATCTTCAATCTTCATGAGGGTCTTGTATCGTGAGGTGCCCGCCCAATCCATGATGTGCATATCCGTGTAGTCCTTGATGGCCGGCGCCCAGAAGCCGTACGAGCGGAACTGGTGCTCCATGCACTTCTCGTTGTTGAGAACGTCGATGACGAAGGGCGCGATCGCAATGACACGGTCGTCGACTGCGGCGGTAGTCCAGGTTGTCCATCCCCTCTTCGACCCGCCGGCTACGACGAACTTGTTTACCGACACCTTTCCTCGCTCGGGGTTGCCGCAGAAATCAGTGATGGTATCCATCGCGCGCACGGCGCTCTTGGTCATCGGGAGACGGAGGGGCCAGCTTTCATCGCCGGTGCGCAGATACTTGTCCCAGGTGTATGCGATGATTGCGTCCTCGGAACGCGCCTTCGTCTCATCCTTGAAGGTAAGCGGCTCGTTCGGAACCATGCGCAGTTCGGCCACCACCGAATGCGTATTGACGGCAAGGGTGACGAAGGGCATGGCTGTTGACTTGGGTGGATTGCCTCTGTTCGAGCCTCCTGAAAGAAAGAGCAGCCCTGTGGATGTCTCGACTTTGTCCGGCACGATGATGGTTAACCAGTGCTGCCAAATCGGCCGGTCCACCTCCGGCGTGGTTCTCCACTGCTGCGAGATCATGTTGAGAACATAGGACGTAGCACCCTGACTTTTCACTGTGTTCACGAGTTTGTAGTCGTAATTGGGGTCAGGGGCGAAAACATATCTGTCGAGTGCCGTCAGGTTGTGATTCGCGCGCGGTCCGGCAAGACAGAACCCTGCTGAAATAAGTGCCGCGGCAAGTATCGTGATTCGGCTGCCGAGGGGAATGCCTATTTTTCTGGCCAAAGTGATGATCTCCTCGATGCTTATGGCAAACCTGCACCCGGTGATTGAGGTTTTCAATCACCTGATGACTCAACGACTCAATGGTCTAGTTCCGAGTTTTCATCCAACGCGCGGCCTGCCAACCCAGATGCTCATGGCTATTGAAGAGTCGCAGAACCGGCGTGCTTCCGAAGTCTACCACGCTGATCGTTCCAGGGTCGAGAAACAGTCGGTGTGTGCTGAGAAGCGGCACGTCAAGCACCGCCGCCAGCAGAGCCTTGATCGGGCCGACGTGACTTACCAGAACGATCCATGCGCCTGCCATGGTGCCCTGCAGTTCCCGCACGAGGCTAACGACACGGTCCTGCACCTGCAGGAAGGATTCTCCGCCCGGCGGTGCGCAGGCGGGATTTTGCTCCCAGCGCAACAGCAACTCTGCATCCTGCGCCCCGCGCTGCACAACCTCCGCACGCGTCAGACCCTCCCAACTGCCGAACGAGCCTTCGCACAAGCGGTTATCCAACCGGATTTCAATTCCGAAGGCGCGCGCAATCTCGGCTGCCGTATCGGCCGCTCTCCGCAGCGGGCTCGTGTAGACCGAGGAGATAGGCAGCTGGGCCAGTACCCGAGCCAGCTGCCTAGCCTGCCAGAGGCCGTGATCCGTCAACGGATCGTCCCGGCTGCCAAGATAACGCATCTCGTTGTTCGCCGCGGTTTCACCGTGGCGTACCAGGAACAGACGCAATACAACCATTGTTCTCTTCCCTGTGACCTTTGATTTACAGGCCGTGAATGTGAGAATTCCCCTTTCACCATTGCCGATTGCGAATTGAAAAAACTGTAATCCGCAATCCGAAATCCGCAATTGACTAGTGTCTTTGTGGTGTGATGTTGCTTCAGGAGTATTATATCCTTCTGGCACTTAAAGGAAGGGAGAAGGTGTGACTACAGGATTAAATCGATACAGCTCACGGATTACTCAAAAGAAATCACAGCCGGGCTCGCAGGCAATGCTTTACGGGGCCGGGCTCACCGAAGAGGACATGAGCAAGCCGCAGGTGGGCATTGCCAGCATGTGGTGGGAGGGTAACACCTGCAATATGCACTTGCTCGATCTTGCGGAGAAGGTCAAGGAGGGCGTTCAGGCCGCAGGGATGGTGGGCCTGCGTTTCAATACCATCGGTGTCAGTGACGGCATCGCCATGGGAACGGAGGGGATGAGTTACTCCCTGCAGTCACGCGACATCATTGCCGATTCCATTGAGACGGTAATGGCGGCGCAGTGGTACGACGCCAACATCTCCATCCCGGGCTGTGACAAGAACATGCCGGGCTGCCTGATGGCTATGGGCCGACTGAACCGCCCATCGCTGATGATTTACGGCGGCACCATCCGTCCCGGATATTACAAGGGTCAGAAGCTCGACATCGTTTCGGCATTCCAAGCCTATGGAGAATACATTGCCGGCCAGATTGACGAGCGTGGGCTGACCGGCGTATTGAGGCATGCCTGCCCAGGCGCGGGCGCCTGCGGCGGAATGTACACTGCCAACACCATGGCGTCTGCTATCGAGGCACTCGGGATGTCTCTGCCCTACAGCTCATCGATTCCCGCCACTGAGCTGCAGAAGGCTCAGGAATGCCTCCAGGCCGGCCTGGCAATCCGCCATCTACTGGAGAAGGATATCAAACCGCACGACATCATGACGCGAGAAGCATTTGAAAACGCCATGGTCATCGTGATGGCCCTCGGCGGTTCGACCAACGCGGTCTTGCACCTGATCGCTATCGCCAAATCGGTGGGCATTCGGCTCACGATCGACGACTTCCAGGCGGTAAGCAACCGAGTGCCTTATATCGCCGACCTCAAGCCCAGTGGTCCATATGTGATGGAAGACCTCCACGACATCGGCGGCACACCTGCGGTGATGAAGTACCTCCTTGCCGAAGGCCTCTTGAACGGCGACTGCTTGACCGTGACCGGCAAGTCGGTCGCAGAAAATCTCGCGCCGCTGCCCGGACTGAAGCAGGATCAGCAGATCGTTTTCCCCTTGGACAAGCCAATCAAGAAGACGGGGCATATTCAAATACTGAAAGGCAACCTGGCGCCGGATGGGGCAGTCGCGAAGATTACCGGAAAAGAGGGGCTGCTCTACTCAGGCCCGGCGCGGGTCTTCGATTCGGAAGAGGACACCCTGACGGCGCTCGAGCGCCACGAGATCCAGAAAGGAGAAGTCATCGTCATTCGCTATGAAGGGCCGAAAGGCGGGCCAGGAATGCCCGAGATGCTTGTAGTGACTTCGGCGATCATGGGAGCCGGGCTCGGAAAGGATGTGGCACTCGTCACCGACGGACGCTTTTCCGGCGGAACACATGGCTTTGTCGTGGGGCACGTGACTCCTGAGGCGCAGGACGGTGGTCCGATTGGATTGCTGCAGAATGGCGACAGGATCACGATCGACGCGGAACACAACCTGATCGCGGTGGACTTGAGCGATGAGGAGCTTGCCCGCCGGAAGGCCGCTTTCGTTCCGCCACCTTACAAGGCAGCCCGCGGCACGCTGTACAAGTACATCAAGAACGTCAAATCCGCCTCTGAGGGCTGCGTCACCGACGAATAAACCGAAGTCTGTCTCTCACAATTGCGGATTGCAAATTGAAAAGAATCCAACGGGCAATCTACAATCCGCAATCATTTGCAAACCCAGTGCGGCTGCTATGCATTTACGGATCGCTGCCAGTCCGCCGCTGGCGCCAGGATTCAACCGCGGACGGATCCCCACCGCGCGCATCGTAATCGCGGATGAAGACATCCGCCTCGACACGGCGTCCCAGCCGGGATGCGGTTCGAGTGAGCAGCACATACAAATCCAGAGGAGGCACGAGCGTGTAGTCGAGCGCTCGCCGATAAACCCAATTCTTCAAAGTCTTCAATAACGTGAACTTCAGTTCCCCGAACACATCGGTAACCTCCCCAAACTTTGGCCGCATCAGCGGTGCGGGAGGCGGACGGGAAATTCAGCTGGCTGCCAAGATCCTATGGTAGCCGTTTGTTGAGCCGTGGATTGAAACGGATGAGCACGGACTTCTAATTCGCAGAATCCATGCTCATCCGTGCAATCCGTGCTGAAAAAGCCTTAAAAGGAGGTCAAATGTTTTCTCAAATTATGAAACTCGCACGGTTATCCCTATCTTTTCCTCTTCTTCTCTTATTGGGCCAGACCGCTTTCGCCCAGAGCAGCTACAAACCGGAAGGGGTGAGACTGATCGAGAACAAAAGCTTCGACGACAGTGATGCGGCGCGCCGGGAAATTCTCGAACTCTATAAGGACCTGCGCATCACCGACGTTTTGGACGGAATGGATCTGATTGGACTCCAGGACATTGGCCTTATGGATAACGAAATTCGCCCCCTCTGGCGCGATGGTGAGAGTTTTACTCACTGCTTCGTGGGCTTCGCGATCACCGTCCGTTATCTTCCGACGGATGTCCGTGTGGGACAGGGTTCCCATAGCTCAATCGAGGAAGCCAACAAGTGGAAAAGCGCCCAGTACCGCCGAGCACCGGACCCATGGGCGGCCAAGGCCAAGCCTGGCGACGTCGTCGTGATGGACACGAACGGGGTCTTCGAGGGGGGAAACATTGGCTCCAACAACAGCCTCGGTTGGGCCGCGCGGGGAATCGTCGGCGTTGTCACCAACGGAGGCGCCCGGGACACGGATGAAATCGTTAGAGTTAGGAAGCCACCGATATATTGCCGAAATGGCTACAGCACCCGCGGTGTTCGTCCCGGGCGCATGATTACGGAATCCTACAATTTCCCAATTAGCGTCGGAGGGGTGACTGTCTATCCAGGCGATGTTATTGCGGCCGATGGTGACGGGGTGATCGTCGTACCCAGGGCGCATGCCCTCGAGGTCGGCCGCCTGGCCCGGGATATTAACCTCGGAGACGAACGGAGCAGGGCCAAGCTGTTCGAGAAGCTCGGCATCCCGCTGGACAAGACCGTAAAAAAATGAGCGTGGGGTCGTATCTGTAGAATGAAGTTTCCACATTAGAAGGTATCATCGCGACCGCCGGCGTTATTGCTGCAGCCCATCCTATGCCCGTTTGGTCACTTCAGGCTTTTCGCGACACCTGGCATTGCGGGTCCTAATCCAAAAAATACATTTGACAGATGTGACCCCATCCTCGCCGCACCGGATCGCGATATAGACGAGCAGGTGTTTTTCTGAGCTGGGGCACCCTCCGATCGTGCCGAATGTCGGAAGTGTGTGAGCATCACAATCTTTTCGGCTCGTCCTGGAGTAATATAGCTCGTCCGGATCCATTATGGGTCTCGGGATCAATCGGGGAAGTTAACATATCACCACTTCTCAGAAGTTGGGGAGAAGTCGTAGCCGACTCTAGATTCCAAAGGGCCGCTTATTTCACCTATAAGATGGACTTCCTGTCCGAGCCGGGCATTTACATTCCCGCCTCGGTGTTCCTGCCGGAACGGCGAATCCCGGAACGCATCATCCTCTACGCCTCCGAATCCGGCAGGGAAAGAAGACGGGATGGAATTCGGCATCCTCGAGCGCACGGCGCACGAGGGCCGCATCGTGGTCTCGGTGAACGTCCGCGGCATCGGCGATACGTCTCCGCCGCACCGCCAGGACCTGGACGGCGGATCAGTATCTCCGCCTGCTTGGGTGAACACTCATGAGAATGCGTGCACTGGCCTTTATGATTGCCGTCGCGGCGGGCGCGATCGCGCAGGACCTGCCGCGGGCGAAGTGGATCGAGAACGGGCTCATCGACGCGGGCGGCAACCACGAGCCCACGATTTTTGTTGTCCGGCGCGGCGGGCAGCGGCTGGATGCGCGCGAGCAGAACGAACTCGCGGAGAGCGAGGACGCACTGCGCCGGCTCAAGGCGCAGGGGATCGAGGTGTTCCACACCCATTTCTACAAAGGCTTCGGCATGGCCGCCGAGATGCCCGGGATGGAACAGACCAAACACACGGCGGAGATTGCCCACCGCCTCGGTCTCAAGGTCGACACCTACATCCAGTGGAACAGCATGATGTACGAGACATTCTTCGCCGAGGAGCCGCGGGCACAGAACTGGATCCAGCGGGACGCGCGCGGCCGGCCCATCCTGCTCACCTACGGGTATCAGCAGTCCTACCGTTACCGTCCCTGCTTTGCGAACCAGGAGTACCTCGATTATCTCAAGAAGATCGTCCGGTACGCCGTCGACGAAGTCAAAACCGATTTCATCCATTTCGATAACTTCGACCTCAACCCGGAACCCGATTCCTGCCACGACGAAACCTGCACGCGCGGATTCCGCAATTTCCTGAAGCAGAAGTACACGCCGGAGCAGCGGAAAGAACGCTTCGGATTCGAGAACGTCGATTTCGTCAACCCTCCCGAGTGGAACGAACAAAACCCTCCGTCCCGGATGCAGGTCATCTACGATCCTGCCATCCAGGAGTGGATCGACTACCGCTGCCAGGTGATGGCAGATGCATTGCGGCAGATGGCGGTCTATGCCAAATCGATGAATCCCGAGGTGGCCATCGAGGTGAACCCGCACGGCATCACCGGCGGCAACCGGGCCTGGGAAGCGGGTATCGATCACTCGCGACTTCTCAAGTCGACACAAGCCTTCTGGACGGAAGAATCAGTCGACCCGGGCTTTGGCGCCGACGGCCGGCTGCTCTCGCATATCCGCAGCTACAAGTTGGCCCGGACCTATCGGAACGTGCTGATGACCTACATTTCAGAAAATCCGGTTGCGATGGCGGAGGGACTGGCGTTCAATCAAACCATCGGTTTCGCCGGCACCGCCCCGCTCCGCCCCGAGATGCTGCGCTATATTGCTTTCTACCGAAAGAATCGCGACCTGTTCACCGGCTCGCAGGACGTCGCCACCGTCGCGGTGCTGCGCTCGTATCCTTCGATCACCTACAACCAGCGCAACGTCCAGCTATCGACGATCCTGATCGAGCAGGCGTTGATCCAGGGGCGAATTCCGTTCGACTTGATCTTCGATGAGCACCTGGAGAATCTATCGAAATACAAAGTGCTGGTGCTGCCCGAGACGGAATGCCTCAGCGACGCGCAGCTCGCGTCGATTCGGAAGTTCGTCGCCGGCGGCGGAGGGCTGGTCGCAACCGGGCAGGCAGGCCGCTATGACCAGTGGCGGAGGTTGCGCGTCGTGCCGGGCCTGAAGGGCCTGATCGACACGCAACCGGCGGCGCGGGACTACGAGGAGGAGGTAGTAACGGTCGAGGTCGGGGGCGCCCCGGCGCGCAAGGAATATGAGAAGGGCCGCGTCGTTTACATCCCGGCGGTGCGCTTCGACGGCCCGCTCCCGGAGTTCGGCAAGTTCTTCCAGGTCAATCCCCGCTTCTGGAAACTGCCGAAAAACGCCCGGGACATCACGGATGGCGTGCGCTGGGCTGCCCGGGACGACATCCCGGTGGAGGTGAGCGGGCCCGCTTACCTCGTCGCAAACGTGGTGGAGCAACCGGTGAAGCGTCGGATGATGGTGCACCTGGTGAACTATAATGCAAACAAAACACCCACCCCGGAACCCGTCGACGTCGCTTGCCGGATTCCCGCAGGGCAGAGTGCGAAACGAGTCCGGATCTGCTCGCCGGATGCGGTCGAGCCGCAAACGGTCGGGATGAAGAGCGATGGATCGAAGATCAGCTTCGCCGTTTCTGTGAAGACCTATTTGGTGGCGGTGATCGAGTGGTGAACTGGATATTGCGTTTCCTCGTGCTGTCGGCGCTGCTCGTGCCGGCAGGAATGCCAGCGGCGCAAACCGTGCGGGTGGATCACCGGGTGTTCCTCGGTCTGCATGAGATGGACGGCAACTGGGCGGCGCTGTATGCAGCGAGCGACGGGAAGGTTTATGCCGGACTGGCCTATCACGGCGGTGACGGCCACCTGGTCTACTACGATGCGAAGACCGACCGCGTGCACGATGTCGGGAACCTGACCGAGCTGTGCGGCGAGTCGCACCTGAAGCGCGGTCCGCAATCGAAGATCCACGCCAAGTTCGGCGAAGGGAAAGACGGCCGGATCTACTTCGGGACGCATGCCGGGTTGTGGTGGAACTACGCGCGGTTCGCCACCAAAGAAGGGTACCCTGGCGCGCACTGGATGGCGTTCGACCCAAAGACCGGCCGGGTCGAGGATTTCGGGTTGGGGGTCCGGAACGAGGGCGTGAACACGGGCGCGTACGATCCGCTGCTCAACCGCATCTATGGCCTCACCCACCCGCGCGGGCACTTCGTGTATTACGACGTCGGCACGCGGCGATCCGTCGACAAGGGGCGCATCAACAATTTCGAATCGATCTGCCGCACCCTTGGGATTGACGACGAGGGAAATGTTTACGGCAGCTTCGGCCAGGGGCAGGTCTTCCGCTACAATCCGCGCTCGGACGACATTCAGGAACTGCCGGTCCGTCTTCCGATCCGCGCGAAAGGGATTTCGCTCGGGCGCGACTACCTGAAATCCGAAACCGCCTGGCGCACGGTGGTGTGGGACCGGCAGACGCGGCAGTTTTTTGGCGTCGAGGAAAGCGCCACGATCCTGTTCTCGTTCAATCCCCGCACGAACGAGGTGTGCCGTCTCGGGCAGCTGTCGATCCCCTCCTTCGACGAAAGCCGCGAAATCCCGTACGCGACACTGAGCCTCGCGCTAGGCCATGACAGGAAGCTCTACTACGGGGCGGCGGGCCGGGAATTCGATTACGGGGGAAGCGCAGGGGCGGCGACATCGCACCTGGTTACCTGGGACCTGAACACCGGTCAAAGAAAGGACTTGGGCGAAATGCTGCTGGCAGACGGCAGCCGCGTTCTCGGCACCAACGCGGCCGACACCGGCCCGGACGGCACCATCTACCTCGTCGGCGCCATCGAGGTGCGGCCGGAGGCCGGGAAGCCGGTCGAAGCGGCAGGTAAAGTCGGCAGCGTGTACTACCGTCTCGCCCTGCTGATGTATCGACCACGGTGAAACCATGCTGAAGAGGATGATGAAGTACTGGTGGCTCGGAGTACTTGTCGCTCTAATCTCGCTTCCCGCGGCCGCGCAACGCGAGGCCGGATATGACCACTCGGTCGTGAAGCAGGTACGGATCGATTTGCGCGACCTGGGGTACCCCCCGGTGGACGTGATTCCGTCGGACGAATCTGCCATCCGGGCGCTGGCGGTGGCGCCCGATGGGAAGCTGTATGGCGTCACCAGCGGAAAACGCAGCCACCTGTTTCTGCTCGATCCAGTGCATGGGTACGTGCTTCCGCTGGGGTTTCTCGAGGGTGTGTCCACGGTCGAGGGATCGCTGGTGATCTCGCGAGCGGGCGATGTCTATATCGGAACGGCGCCCGGCGGCCATCTGTTGAAATATGAGCAGCCGAGGCCTGAGTCGGAGAGCGTGCCGCAGACACTGAAACCTGTGGCGGTAGCGGACCTGGGCGCGCCGGTTTCCGGCGAGAGCATCTCGGCGATGGCGATCGATCGCAGCAGGAACACGATCTACGGTTTGACCAGGCCAAACGGGCACTTCTTCAGCTATGCCATCGACGGCGGCAGGTTCGCCGTCCACGGGAAAGTTGCCGAACACCAGATGCCGGGGGAGAATTTCGAGAAAGAGAAGAACATCGGCCGGGCGATCGCGATCGATGCCGAAGGCAACGCTTACACGACGGGCGAAGGGGGGCGGCTGTTTCAGTTTTCCGCTTCCAGCGGGACATTGCGCAAGCTGGATATCACGGTACCAGGCGTGCCGGGCCGGGAACCATACAATCGTGTGGACGCCTGGGCCGTGGGGGGAGACGGGGCCGCTCTCTATGGCGGGACTTCCGATGGCTACCTGTTCCGGCTCGACCCCAGGGAACTGCGCGTCCGGAATCTCGGAAAACCGCTCAATCGGTACCGTCTCCGCGCGCTGGTGCTGGCGCGGAACGGAAAGCTCTACGGCGTCGGCGGCGATGAAGACGAGATGGCGCAGCTGTTCAGTTATGACCCGGCGGGCTGGACCTATCAGCTGCTGGGTATGATCGATGTGAACCGCCGCCCGTACTACTCCTGGCAGGCTTACGTCATCGATTGCGCGGCGCTCGGAACGGACGGCACGGTGTACTTCGGACAGAGCGAGCGCAAGTCGAAGCTGTACCTTTATTACCCCGAGCCGTAGATGAACGGCAAGGACCGATTGTCTTACTTGTCCTTCTCCTCTAGAGTACTATCTATCGGGGCGGCGCGCAGACGAAGAACCACTGGGCTTTAACCTTCTCCAAACCGCCCATCGTCCAGCGCCGAAATTCCAGTAGGTGTTTGATGCGGGCAAACGCAGGTTCCACAACCACAATGCGCCATTTCAGAAGATTGGCCTTCGCTCGATCCTGCTGTTTTTGCCGTTGGCGCAGAATCGCTCCCAGAGATGAGTCTCTAATTTAGAAACTTCATTCTACAGATACGACCCCACTCTTCCCATCTATCCCGCTTCCGACGCCTCTTGCCTGAGGCGGCGACTTCTCCCAATCGGATGTTGGGTGCGCCTGAGGTCAGACTGTGCCCTGTTTGTAGATTTGAGCGGACACGGTAGCCCTACACCTTTTGCCGGCAATCACCTCTTCGCCGGAGCGCGATAGATCACTTCAGATCCCTGATGAGCGCGATCCACCAGGCAACCTATTCCCGCACCGGCACCGGCGCCTATTGCTCCCATCGCCGCAGCTTCGACTCCCAGGTTAGTCATGCCTATCCTGCTTTGATAAAGACCTACGCTCAGGAGCATTCCTCCTAATGCCCCAGTCACGGTTCCTAGGACCAGGTTGCGATGACTTCGACGCGCCACGCCGAACAACTGAATCTCTGCCACACCCTTTCTGGGGAACAATCTCTCTTGAGCGTCCTCCCTTATGCTAATCGCGTCGATACCCAAATCCAGGAATTCGCCTCTCAATCTGTCTCCAGACAGCAGCCGGACAGAGATATCTGCTCCACGGGCAAGAGCTTCCACTTTGGCCCAGTTTCCCGGAGGAATGACCTCAGGTTTGGCCTGCGCCAAAGCTGGCAGCACCCCAACATAGATCATCAAAAAGAACGAGACGAATCTTTTCATGGTTCTACCTCCCCTTTCTCGCATTGTTCGTTGCGAACTGTCTTCTCATCCTGGTGCAAATCGAATGCCAAATCAGAGGCCAGATGAAAGGGTGGGCTTGTCGTGAGGTCAAGGAAAAATGACTACCGTAATCCCCACGAGAGAATGAAGTTGCGCGATATGGTCTGAACATCTGGGCAGAACGGGTGCACGGTTCAGTTTGGGTGAAAGATGAAGATCCGTGCCGCTGCCTGCAAATATATTCGCCAACTGACGGACACGACTCCTCTCAACATCCGAGGATGGCCGGCGGAGAAGGCTCGTTCCGCAGGCGCTGTTCCATCGCAACGAGGATCGCACGGCCCGACTCGGCCTGCCGCCGCAAGGAACGCGTTACGCCTCCGAGGGGTCGATGCGCCGGATGCCCCGAATCTGATCCCTTATAGGGATTTTTATGTTGGGGCATGAGGGGAAGGAGACGGGAAACAGCCTGTGATGGGGTGGACAATGCGGTGGTTTGAGACGAGCAAGCGGGAGAGGCGGGGAATCGCCTGGGCGTTAGGAGGATTCTATCAGAAACTTGCGGAAAGGCTGCCCGAAATAATGGAGCCACTGCAAAACACAAAATACTCGAACACCCATGAAGAAATCGGATCGAGGCAGCGGAAAACTCAGCAATCTGCGGCGCCATGATCAGAAATTGAGACGGAGCAGAATGAGAATCTGTCGCTTCGGGATGCGCTGATCCAGGGCCAGCGGATCCACGAGGAACGAGTACCTTCGATCGCTGAGGTTGTTCACGCGAACTGAGACGAGCCCGATTTTGCGGGGAAATTCATAGGAAAGCGAGACGTTGGTAGTAAAGACGCTGACTGATGTGGGGCTCTCATTGTAGACCCCGTGCTGGTCCAGGTAATTCCCCTGAACGCCTACAAAGATGCCGCGCGGGTGGATGTAGAAGAATCCCAGATTGGCCTCGTGGTCGTGCCGGATGCCGAAGGTATCGTTGCTATGCGTCAGCGAGTAGGACGGAACCAAGGTCCAACGCTCTGTCAGGAATTGATTGAACGTCACGCTGGCACCGTAAAGATTTCCAAAGAAGTCCACTTGTCCCTCATCCCCCGATGGCAGAGTTCCGAGAACAGGAATGGTGCGGTCCCTCTTGAAGGCTGTTGTTCGCAGGAAAGATCGGCCTCCGAAGCGCTGATCCCAGCCGAAATTGTAGCCGGCGCTCTCCGTCAGCGTCGCCTCGTTCTGGCTGATCGGGAATCCTTCCAGGTGAGTCGGCACCAAGCGTTCCTGTTGTGATGTCTGCAGCGCTTTCAGGGCTGCGAAGCGGATGGTCGTAGACTCAAACGGGCTAAACATGAATCCGGCCTGCGGATTCCATTTGGAAATCGGATGGTCGTACTGGTTGACGGTGAGCTTGTAGTTTGCCCAGTCGTAATTGAGGCCCACGGTAAAAAGGAGTTTCTGGTTGAGCACGTAGTCGGATTGCATGAAGACAGTCTTAAAGCGAACCTTCATCCTCTCCGGTTCATTTGTGTTGACGCACAAGGGAGTATCGCAGTAGCCGTCGTAGGGAGCCTTGAAGAAAAACGAGCTCTGATCCCGCGAGCGTCCTTCGAAGATGTCCGCTCCATATCGGAATTGAAACTTCGAGATTTTAAGCAGGTGAGCCGCCTGCACTTCCAGGTTCGGCGTGCTGTGGGAGAAACGCGAGCCGACATCCTCACGGGGAAATCCAGGGAGGATAATCGTGGTGACGTGGTTGTTGGTTACCTGGTCATTGGTTTGCCCAGAGAAGACCGCCACGAATTCCGAACCCGGCCGGAACTGCTGGTGGTAGCCGATCTCGGCCCGGTTGGTGCGAATGAAAGAACGGAGCGACGGACTATTTTGCTCGGAAACGAGAGGGATGCCCGTTCCATGATCCCCCTCGCTCGTCTGCGAGTGCACGTAGGAGAAAAGCAGGTCGCTGCGGGGAGTGAGTGCGAACTTGAAGAAGTTGACTCCGGTGTAGTCGCGCTCGTCGTCGTTGACAGGGCGGAAGCCATCCGTCTGGTTGAATTGCAGGTTGGAGCTGAAGGCGTAGCGCTGAGCGCCGCCGGTGACTGTCAGGCTCCCCTGCCCTGTGTTGAAGCTTCCTCCGCTTCCCTGCAAGGTGTAATAGCGGCGCGGCAGTTCAAACAGCGTGGTGTACTCATTGAACGCGTTGAAGGAATTGGTATTCACGGGCAGCAGAAGCCGCGCCAGCAACAGCTCGCCTCCGGCGGCAAGCGTCCGTCCCTTCAGATTCAAAAAAGTATTGGCGAGGAAGATGTGCGCCGAGCTGTTGGCGGGGTCCGTCAGATCGGATTTCAAAGCCTGCAGATTGGCCCACTCTGAAAGCCCAAGCCTGTTGTAGGCCGTCGCAAGGTTGACATTTCGCGTTGCGAGATCCCCATCCAGCACGAACCGGCTGCGATACACTGCGCGGTTGTCGTTCAGGCGTATCGATTGCTCAAATTGATCAACAGCAACTCCGGGGCGGTTCAGATCATTCTGAAAGATCCCCGAATAGAGGCTAGGAGTAGGATCGCGCGGGTCGAGATCCTTCGCTGCCTGGAGAGCGGTGAAGGCCTGCTCGAAGTTGCGCAGCTCGTAAAAGGCCTTCCCAAGGTAGCTCTGGTAGAGGGAAATACGCGGCTCCAGGCTCGCCGCCGCCATGAATTCCGTGACTGCCTCGGTGTAACGCGCCTGGCGCATGTAGGCGATTCCCAGTCCCAGGTGCGGCTCTCCGCGGGTGTTGTCCTGTAGGAGGGAAGTTTCAAACTGAGCGCGCGCTTCATTGGTCTTAGCCTGTCCGAGGAGTATGAATCCAAGCGTGGAATGAACCGCGGATTCTTCAGGAGCCAAGGCGAGAGCACGCCGGACGACCTCTTCTGCATTTCCGCTATTCCCGGAGCCGAAAAGCAGCTTTGCATACTGGATCTGGGCTTGGAGAAAGTCAGGATCAAGGGAGAGAGCCTTTTCCGCGGAGCGAGTGGCCCCGGGCAAATCGAACATGCTCTGCTGCACGAGGCTCAAGCTCAGGTACGCCGACGGTGAGGACGAATCCGCTTGAATGGCGCGCTGGGCCGCAGCCAGTGCCTTGTTCTTGTCGTTCTGCGTCAGGTAGAGGTTGGAAAGCATGCCCTGCACGAGCGAGTAAGAAGGGGTGTTCGCGGGGACAGCCTCGAGCTGGTCCCGGGCGCTCGCGGTGTCGCCGGCAACTAAATCGAGCAGCGATTTCTGAAGTCTTAATCGGTTGTCGGAGCCCGGATCGCGCACGTAACCATATGCTTCGGAAAACTGATTGAGGCGGTAATAGGCCAGCGACAATCCCAGGCGAACCCTGGGTGACTGCGCGGGCGCACTCCTCAACTGCTCGACAGCATCGCGAATACGATTCTGCTCGAGCAGAATCCAGCCTCGCACTTCGGCAGCTTCCGGAGTGTTGGTCCCCTGCAGGGCGCTGAGAGCACCCTGGAGATTCCCGGCATCATGCTGAAGCTCTGCGGTTCGGACGGGATTTCCCGCGGCGGCCGGCAGAGCTGCTTTAGCCTGGCCCGGAGATGAGAACTGGAAGGGATAGTCGCGCGGGCTTACCGCGGCGGTGTAAAAAAGCGTCCACTGAACGGCATCCTCCGGATTGAGAAGGACGGTCTTGGTGGGTGCCTGCCCGACACGCGCGCGGCCCTGCTCCCGAGAGTTGACCAGCACGAAGCCCTGGTCGTTGCGGAAATCAATTGTGCCTTCCAGCACGGTTGCCACAGTCTCGCCATCGTCGGCGACCTTGATATCGAACTCGGTTCCCCGTATCGCAGCGGTTACGGCAGGCGTGCCGATCCGGAGGTTAGCCGGCCTCTGCTTGGCGCGGAGCCAAGCCTCGCCCTTGAGCAGGTTCAGGGCGCTTTGATCCTGCTGGGCTGCAGCCTGCGTGACGCGCACCAGCAGGCTGCTGGTTTGACGAACCGCCCGAAGAGTCAGCTCACTGTTGCTGTTGATTTTGATCTGGGTTTCATCGGCCAGGAGAACAACGGCACGGCTTTGATCGCCGGTACGGATGGACGCACCGATATTCAAGATTTGGTTGACGCTTGCAGGGGCCCAGGGCGATTGCTGAACCTCGACTCGACCCTGGATGCTGAGGATCTTGGCGCCAACCTGACCAAAGGCGACTGCAGTGAAAAACAGGACTACAGGAAGGAGGATCGCAACTCTGCGCATGTGTCTCTTTCTTTTTCAGAATATCTTCAAATAAGCCGTCCGGGCGGTGATCTGCCATTCGCCGTCGTCACACCGAAACCCGACAGACAATAAATTTGAATGGGATAGCCGAGAAGTGCAATCAAAAACTGTCGCCCTAGAGGACGGGGGGTGACAGGAAGTTCCGTGTCTCCGTGGCGTTCGTTGCCTGGTTCGTGAGAGGATGCTATCTCCGGGATGAGCGGCAACTGCCCGAGTTTTTGGTTGCGGCTTTGCCGCGCTGTGCTATTAAGCCGCGCTGCCTTCGCTTCCAGGAAACGATTCTGGTCGCTTCTAGAAAAATATAACTGGAGAGAAACAGGCAGCAGGCAGTAAAAGTCCGGAAAGAAAAAACGTCTGGGTTAGATACTGCCTGCTGCCTGCTTGAAACCACAGTCAAGAGTCTGCCCAGACCGATTGCTTGCCACCGTTTCTGTTGCGCCGCCAGGCCGAGCTAGGTCATAGTGCTGTCGTTCTGAGGCTGAAAAGAGCTTTTGATGATGTTAGGATTCAAGGCGGAATGAGCGTCGCAGCCCCTAGATTACCTCACACATGATCAGGTGTTTGAACGCTACCGACATTCTCATAGTCATCTTCATCGCGTTGCTTTCTCTCATCACTCTCGTTTTCGCTCCCCGGATACCCAATTGGGGGTTGCTCATCGGTGTCAACTTTATCGCCTTCGCCTATACCTGGTTAATCGCTCGCCTTCAGCACAAGAGCGGCAACGGTCTGATTCGCTGGCTACATGATTGGAATGCCATCCCGATGTTGCTCGTGTGCTTCAAGGAGGTGCATTTCCTGATTCTGGGTATTTATGGAGGCAGGAACTTCGACTGGCTGTTGATAGCAATCGACAGGTGGATGCTGAGAGTGGATCCAACGGCCTGGCTGGCGCGGTTCAGCAACCCGTATTTCACCGAAACACTACAGGTAGCCTACTCACTCTTTTACGTCTTCTTCCTGACCATTGGATATGAGCTATACCGCAGTAAGGATAAGGAGAATTTCAACCGGCTACGGTTTGCCATTGCCCATGGTTTCATCCTCTCCTACATCGGTTACTTCCTGCTCCCGGCAGTCGGCCCCAGGTTCACGCTCCACGATTACTCACAAATCGGCAGAGAACTTCCGGGCGTGATGCTTACTCCCTACCTGCGGTGGTTCGTGGATGCGGGAGATTCGATCCCGGCAGGAGCGTCCAATGCGATCGCCAGCGCCATGGCCCAGCGTGATGCTTTCCCCAGCGGTCACACCATGATGACCCTGGTTCTGATCTGTCTCGGGTTCCAGTGGCGGACCAGGTCGCGTTTTTTCTTACTGGCAATCGGCTCCCTGTTGATCATGGCAACCGTGTATCTACGTTATCACTACGTGATTGATGTTCTGGCGGGCGCCCTCCTGGCGGTCCTGTGCTTCCGGACCACGGTCGGCTTCTACATGTTTATCCGCACCCGCTTCCACGCTGATTCGTGACACGTTTTGGAGTGCGGCGGCAGGCCAGGCACTCCAATACCACCCGCGCAAGGCTCAGATTTTTCGCCTGTCACCGAATCAGAGGTGCTTGCCCTCGAGCGGAAGGTAGCGCTTGATCTCCTCCATTAAACCGTTGAACTCAGAGAACGTCAGCGACTGTGCGCCATCCGACCAGGCCTCCTCGGGATTCGGATGCACTTCGATCAATAGACCGTCGGCGCCCGCTGCTACGGCGCTCTTCGCCATCGGAGCGACCAGCGAGCGCTTGCCCGTCGCGTGGCTCGGGTCTACGACGATGGGAAGATGGGAAAGCTCTCCTATGAGCGGCACCGCCGAGAGATCCAGGGTGTTGCGTGTCATGGTTTCGAATGTTCGAATCCCACGTTCGCAGAGGATAACCTGGGTGTTTCCCTGCCACACGATGTACTCCGCAGACATCAGAAACTCCTTGATTGTGGCGGAAAGGCCTCGCTTGAGAAGGACCGGCTTTGTGGCTTTCCCCACTCGCTTGAGCAGGGCGAAGTTCTGCATGTTTCGAGCCCCGATCTGGAGGACGTCGGAGTACTCCGCCACCAAGTCCACCTGCTCGGGCGTCATGACTTCGGTGCAAACCTTGAGGCCGGTTTCCTCACGGGCCTCCGCAAGCAACCTCAGTCCATCTTCTTCAAGTCCTTGGAAGTCATAGGGGGAAGTTCTTGGCTTATAGGCGCCCCCTCGGAGAACCGTGGCCCCGGCCCTGCGGACGGCATACGCCGTTTCCATGAGCTGAGCCCTGCTCTCTACGGAGCAAGGGCCGGCGACAACGACGAATTGATCGCCACCGAAGACGATATCTCCCACAGGGACTGTAGTTTTGTCGGGCTTCAACTCCCGTCCGACGAGCTTGAAAGGTTGCCGGATGGACACGACGCTTTCCACACCAGGCGCTCCCTCCAGGGATTGAAGGGCTAACCGGTTGTTTCCGCTTCCAACTGCGCCTACTACCGTTCGGGTTTCCCCATAGATCGGGTGGGGGATGTAGCCGCAGGAACGAATTTTTTCGCAGACGTGCTCGATCTGCTCTTTGCTGGCTCCAGGCTTCATCGAAATGATCATTGCGTTTGCTCCTAAAAATGAAAAAGCCCGCGACCGTCGCCGGTGCGGGCTTTCTCGAGTATCGGAATCTCAAAGAGAGCTTAGCCCACACCGGCTCCGTTGGGGCTAATAAAATAAATAAAAAAGAAGAAGCCAGATTGGTGCCGGGCTACGGCATTAACTTGAATTGGAATTTGAGAAGTGAGCTTGAGCATATGCCTAAACCGACACCGGATACGAATCTTACTAGCACATCCGTTGTTGTCAAGCCAAAAGAAGCAGGCTGTATGCAGCCGGCAGCCGGCAGCCGGCAGTGTAATAATGGTGATACGATCAATTGGGAACTGCCCGCTGCCGACTGCCAACCGCATACTTCTTTCACCGATGCCTGTAGTACCGCCGCGCCTCATAGTTGGAGTGGCGGCGGCCTTCGTGCCGGTAGACAGGCTCATAGGTGCGATACACGCGGTACCGATAGTAGGGGGCATAATAATAGCTCCCCAGCGGTACGGGATAGTAGCTTCGGTAAAAGTGAGGGCGATAGACATACGGGCCCGGATACCAGTAGCCGGGATAATAGGCATAATATCCGTAGTGCCCATAGTGCCTTACTCCAAACCCGAAACTGAAGCCGAAGCGCCCGTGGGCTTCCGCGGTCATCGAAGAAGCCACAAGCATTAGAAGAGAAAATCCAGTTATGACTAATCCCTTCCTCATACGGCACCTCCTGGAAGATACCTACTCTATTAGATGGGATTAATGCAGGGAGGTTTCACGCCGCGTGGGGCTCGATGACAATCACTGAGGATGCTGCAGCATTTCGATGAATTTCTCCGTGGCGGGACTCAGCACGTGTTTGCTCTTGACGATGATTCCCAGCGGGCGGAAGAAGTTTTGCCGGGTGAAGCGCAATTGCATCAGACTACCGGCCTGGACCTCTCTCTGGACACTCAGCAGGGGGACGACGGAAATGCCGGCCCCGATTTCCACGCTGCGTTTGATGGTCTCGATATTGTCGAACTCCATCACGACTCGAACGCGAACGCCGTGCTCCTGCAAGATCTTATCGATGGCGTCCCGGCTCGGGATATCCTTCTCAAAGGCGACAAAGTTTTCGCCATCCAGCCTGCGGATATCTATGTGACGCCGCCGGGCGAAAGGATGCTCCGGAGAACAGATGAGGATCAGCCGGTCGGCGGGCAGGGAGATAATGCGCAGCCCTTTCCTGGGTCTCGGATAGGGGACAATTCCCAGATCTACCGCACCTTTAAGACAGTCTTCGTAAACCCGCGTAGCCCGGCTGTATTCAACGTGCAGCTTTACCTTCGGGTAGGCCTTGAGGAACGTCTTAATCACCAAGGACATCTCGTAGAGTCCGACGCTATAAATCGTTGCCACGCGAACTGATCCCGCCATCTCCTGTCCAATCGATTTGAGCTCCATATGCATGTGCTCGAACCGATCCAGAATGTCGCGGCAGGCGTCGTAGAGTATGCGTCCGGCTGCTGTGGGAGACACGGAGCGGCCGTCCCTGACCAGCAGCGCAGTGTCGAAGCGGGATTCCAGGTTCTTGACTTGCTGACTGACGGCCGACTGGGTTATGAAGTTACGAACCGCTGCCTGGGAAAAACTACTGCTTTCAACAAGGTCGCAGAAAACCTTGAGTGTTTCGATTTGCATAAAGATCCTCGGGGCGCATCTCTGATGAAAAGGGGGGACATGCGGCTGACTGAGGCTAAAAAAGGCCAATGACGAATGGGGGAAAAACCGGCGCGGTATTCGTCATTCGTCATTGGTAGTTCGTCATTCATTGCTCCCACCTGCGGTTTTGTGTCCGTTCGCTTTTTCATTTGCCCTGGTGAAGCGGTGACTCATGGATACAGCCCGTCGGATTGCCGGGCTGGTTCTTCCTCTGCGCGGGCGGCCAGCGGTTTCATATTAGTATCTCTTATCCAAATATCAAAGTTATTCATTTCACTTATCTCACCTCGATATCTATATTTTCCGCGGCCTCATTTTCATACCTTCATATCGAGAGGCGAGAGGGGACCCGGCTGGCTCCAGCCGGGTCTCGCGCAATAGGGTTGGGGGTCACGTTTAATCTGGGAGGAACGTGACTCTCCTTCGTCAGGGCGCTCCGGCGGGGGCGCCTTTCCATTTGTGGCCGTGCCATCCTGCCAAGCAAAAAATGACGAATGTCGAATTACGAATGACGAATAAAAACTGAGCGAGCGGGTGCAGGCTTTTTGAATTCGTAATTCGACATTCGTCATTCCTTCCAGGGGGTGTGTAGCCAGGACTCGAAGATCTTTTCCTGATCCGGCGCAGCATTGGTCATTTTCACTATCTTGTACTCTGCGGTCTTTTTCTGTCCGAGAGTCACGGAGATAGTCAGGAATTTGCCGGCACGGGACAGGAGGATATCCACTTTCGTACCCGGAGGTTTTTCTTCAACCCTGGCCTGAAGCGTGTCCAGGCTCACCCGGTAGCCCTCCAAGCCTATAATCTCATCATCGACGTTGAGTCCCGCTGCATAGGCCGGAGTTCCCGCAGGTATCGCTGAAATCACGATCTTTCCATCGACGTGCTTTACGTTGGCGCCGAGATAGCCCTTGGGCACTTCATGTTCATCTTTCTTTGGCTCGGCGAACTTCAAGCCTGCGTATCCCAGGTAGCCCGCGAAATCTATCTCTTTGGTACCATAGGCGTAGCCATCAAAGATTTCGTTCAGCGGCCCTCCCGCGACTTCCTCGCAGGCTTTTCGAAACTCCTCTTCTGTAAAGCCGCGCTTCAGGTTCTTGTAAAAACGGCTGTAAAGCAGGCGCATCAGGTCATCGAGGCTGCGGGAACTGCCGGTTCGGCGGCGAATCTCGAGATCCAAGACCAGGCCTATGAGCGCTCCCTTCGTGTAATAGGAGACTGATGCGTTCGGAGAATGGGGATCCTGACGATAGAACTTGATCCACGCATCGAAGCTGGCTTCCGCCGGCGTCTCCACGAGGCGTCCCGGAGTTTCCTGAAAATCCTGTATAGTCTTGGAAAGGTGGTCCAGGTATTGATCGGGCGCAGCCAATCCTGCGTGTCGCAGAATCAGGTCGCCGTAGTAGTCCGTGAATCCCTCCGAAACCCAAAGCATGTGGGTGTAATTCTCGCGGCTGTAATCGAAAGGCCCGAGCTCTTGCGGATGGATTCTCTTGACGTTCCAAAGATGAAAGAACTCATGGGAGACGAGACTGAGAAACCTCCGATAGTTTTCCTCCGGCTTGAAAGTCCAGCGTGAAACGATCAGGGCCGCGGAGTTGGCATGCTCGAGTCCTCCACCCCCCTCCGCCAGCAACTGAACCAGAAAGGTGTAGTGCTTGTATGGTATCTCTCCGATGATTCCCGCGGCGGCCTCCACGATTTTTTGCATGTCGGCGCGCAGCTTGTCCGGCTCGTAGTTCCCCTCGCCGTATATGGCGATACAGTGCGGCACGCCTCCGACGGTGAACTCCAGGACTTTCTGGTTTCCGATCTCAATGGGGCAGTCCACCAGGGTGTCGTAATCGGGGGCTAGAAATGTGTTTGGCGCTCCGGCGACCGGATCCAGTCCGGTCGAGATCCGCTGCCAGCGAGGATCTGGATCTATCTTGACCCGATAGGGATTGAAGAGACATTTATCCAGGTACATGAAGACGCTGGCGCCGGAGATGAAGCCATGACTGTCGTCCAGGAAACTGTTTCGCACCGACGGCTCAAAAGCATAGACGCGATACCGGACAATCACCTTGGGCACACCTTTTGAACGAACGCGCCAGGTGTTCTTGTTTACCTTGGTCCACGCGAGCGAATTGCCGGAGCCGTCGGCGGCAGAGAACCCCTCTAGGTTGCGGGCATACTCGCGCACGAGATAGGATCCGGGCGTCCACACAGGCATTGCGAAATCCAGTTCGTCCCGAACCGCACCGGACACGGACATGGTGACATTGAAATAATGAGTCCACGGCTGCGCCATCCCGACTTGGATCTCAATCTCCGGCGTCGGGGGCTGCACTTCCACGCGGGGCGCGCCGGCAAGCTGGTTTATTGCAGTCATTGTGATCACCACGATCAGGGATAAATGGGAGTTCTTTCGTGCTCTTTGCGACATCGTGTTGTTCTGAAAAGACAACACGATGACACAAAGAACACGAAGATTCACAAGGAATTCTGCCAGGCGAAAAAGCGCGACGTTAGTGGTATTCTGCACTCAGAAGGAACTGGTAGTCGATGCGTCCAAACATCGCACTCTTGTTCGGTTTTACTCTGGCTCTGGCTGTCTCCACCTGGCCTTCCAATCCGGAAGCTGGGAGCGCTACAGGAGCGCGCCTCAAATCCGGAGCCGGCCCGCCGCCAGTTGCCGCGCCTCCGGCAATCTGGGACGCCTGGCTGCGCTTTCACGAGGCGGAGTATTGCCAGGGGCTGGACACTGTCTTTGTCTTTCACAAGAACGGCCTGGAAGTCTGGTGCCGCATTGAGGACGAGAGGTCCTACCAGAGATTCTCCGAGCTTCTGTCGCCCTTGCGTGCCACACATCAGATCGACATGTACCCGACTCGGCCCCCAGCGGAAAAGAAGTCGTCCGATGAGAAGAACCCTCCGCCCAGCCTGTGGAACAACGACGAACTGCGCACTTATCTGCGGGATCCCTTCCTGCGCGGCGGCCACCTCAACAATCCTGAGACCCCGCCGGCGCCGATTACTGCCGGAGCCGATCCCGATTTCATGCTCAAGCAGCGCATAATGATGTTCGCAGACCAGACGCTGGATTGGGAGCGAAGAATGAACCGTTATGCGGGAGATCTTCCCGCGCTTGCCGACGCGGCATTCAACTCCGGAATGCCTAAGGAAATCCGCTCGCGTGCCGCGGCCATTTGCCTTGCGCACACGCAGGCTGTGGATAGATACGCAGAGAAGCTCGGGCTGAATCTCACCCAGGCGCTGCCCAGGGGCACGAAAAAGAGCTCGGGCGCTGCAGAACAGGAAAAGGCGGCACCTGCGGCCTCCTCGCCTAGGGACGCTGCGATCCAGGTTGCCGATTCAGCCCAGAGCGTCGCACGCCGCATCTATCGCTTCATCCATCCGACCCACTATACGGTGGGCCTGTTGGATTTGCGCGAGCCAAGCCTCTTGGAGTCGCTCAAAAGCCTTCGTAAGCTGGTGGCCGGCTTCCAGCGTACCCTCAGCAAATGACGAATGACGGGGAGTGTTGAATTGTTAGATATCGTCGATAATCAATGAAACTGCGACAAAATGAAATCAGTCACGATTGACTGAAGCTGTTTTATTCGTCATTCGTCATTCTGCATTCGTCATTTGACGAGACCGCGCCCCTCGACGATCCAGTGCTCCACAACCTCGTCTGTTCGTGCGCCCCAAACTTCGTTGTGCATGTTGACCGTGGTGCAAACGTGATTCGGGATAAATCGGAGCCGGTCCCCAATCTTAAACGAGCGGGAAGTAGTCTCGATGTTCAGGTGTCCGTGCTCTTCGGACATGGACTCCAGAACCACTGCGGGATCTTCGAGGAGATACCCGAACCCACTGCCGGCGCCACCGCGCAGCAGATCACTGGAGAATGTTTTGGATCCACCGTCGATCACCGCACGGCCCCTGACGGCGGTGCTAACGACCGTTACATGCACCGTCAGGGCGCAATGCGCGACGTCGGTCGCTCCGATCGTCGCCGTGTTCATATCGTTGAAGACGTACGTGCCGGGACGGATCTCAGTCACGGTCTTCATATGATGGCTCTGGTAGGCCGTCGGTGTGGAACCCCCACTCACCCCTTTGACTTCAATTCCCGAGCGAAGCAGCCTCTCCTGCGCTTCGCGTAACCGATCATCGATTTCTTTCAGGAGGGGAGGCTGCTCGGGCGGACTGACGCGGACTTGACCGGGAAAGAACATGAGGCCGAGGAAGTCGATGTTGGGGAGCCTCGTCAGGGTGCGTGCCAGCGCGACCAATTCCTCCGGCGACTGGACTCCACACCGGCGCAACCCCGCGTCCATTTCAGCCAGCAGGCCGATCTTGGTGCCGGCCGCGTGCACCGCGCGGGAGATTCCCTCGGCCACGATCAGCGAGTCCGTGGAGACGGCAATGCGTGCCTTTTTCGAAAGCTCGATCAGACGCGCGAGCTTGGAAGGGCCGACGATGGGATAGGCGATCAGTATGTCGTCGAAGCCGTTCCTGGCCATCAGTTCCGCTTCACCAAGCTTCGCCACCGTGATCCCGTGAACTCCGGACTCGATCTGCCTGCGAGCGATAGCCGGGATCTTGTGCGTTTTCGTATGGGGCCGAAGTTTTAGCCCGTGGAGCGCGCAGTAGGCGGCCATCTCCCGCAGGTTTGTTTCGAGAATGTCTAAATCGACAACCAACGCCGGCGTATCCAATTCGGAAACATGCATCGCGCACTCCTCAAGAACTCTATAGGGCCATAAAGATCGGGGCATCACATCGCTGTTCGGATAATACAATCTCTTTGATATTTTATCCGGGGAAAAGAGACCCGCTGCGATTTATCTTTCTGAATCTGCAGTTTTGCAATTTGCCCTTAATGTCCTTTGATTGATGGAATCGTGAACCAGGCGTATATTCCTGGCATGAGCAAGGGGGCGCGAGCGTGGACGAGGATCCTACATTTGAACCGTTTGAGAAGGTGCTTGAGCAAGAGCGGGATGATCTTCCACCCGAAGCGGTAAATGCCGCCAAGAAAAGAACCAGGATCAATGCCTTGATTCTGGGAGCGGTTTTTCTTCTCCTGACGGTTGCGCCTCATCCCTGGAATACCTATGCACCTCTCCTGTTTTTAATTCCCGTGATTTATTCGCTGGTAAGCCGGATTCGCGGAGCCTCGAACGTGCCAGGGCCCTCCCCGAGCCAATCTGTTCCGCCTCAAGAGCCCGACTCCCGCGGGCCAGAACCCTATTCCTATAAGCCGAGAGATCCGAAAGATCCGCGCAAGTACAAACCCATCGGCTAAGCTCACCCCGGCTTTATCCATCTCGGATTTCAGACTTTGGACACTCTCTGCGTCGGATGGGTTGATAACCCGCTAGGTACCACGTCTCCCTAAATAACTGTTTGAACTCTATGATCCATCTCCTATCATTGAGCTTGAATTATCCAACCATCAGCATATCAGGCCGAATCCGACATTGGATGCTTGATGGCCCAATTCATAGATGAAGCACACAATGCCGACACCAGAAACCGGAATCAAAGATCGCAAACGAATTCCCATGCGTTCCATTCGTGCGCTCGCGAACAAAATTGCGCATGCATTCCAACCCGAAAAGATCATCCTCTTCGGTTCGTACGCCTATGGCAAGCCAAAGCCTGAGAGTGACGTAGATCTGCTGATAGTCATGAGCACGTCTCTGCGCTCACGACAGCAGCGGTTGCAGATATCCCGTGTACTGTCGCCCCGCCCATTTCCATTGGACATTGTAGTGAGAACGCCGGAGCAAGTGCGAGAGCGCATTGCCCTTGGAGATTCCTTTCTGAGTGAGATCGCCTCTCGAGGGAGAGTGCTATATGCACGGGCTCGTACTTGAGTGGGTGCAAAAGGCTGAGGGAGATTCCGCCAGCGCCGAACGGGAACTTCGAGCGCGCAAAGCCCCCAACTATGATGCGGCCTGCTTCCATGCCCAGCAGTGCGCGGAGAAGTATCTTAAGGCTCTTCTTACGCAGCAAGATCTTCCATTTCGCCCGATACATGATCTTGAAGTGCTGCTTTCGCTGATCATCCCAGTCAGTCCGGACTTTGAGCTGATTCGTGATTTGCTGTTGCTGCTTAATGACTACGCGGTCGATTTCCGGTATCCGGGTGAAATTGCCACCAAAGAGGAAGCTCGGGCTGCAGTCAAAGCTATGCGGGCGGTACGTGCCTTCATAAGGCGAAAATTCGGATTTCGCAGTTGACCATTATTCTTCCTGGGATTTGCCAAGTAGGTCGGGGTCGCCAGCCGCGACCCGCCTCTAACCTCAAGCAAGGAAGTACCGATCACCTTGGCGACTGGGAGCTACTTTGTGAGCACCGGCGGCCCGACGGCGCCGTTACCGGGCCAATAGAGGAGGAATCATGAGGACACGCAGATATCTCGCTATCGTTGTTGTACTTCTCGCTTCGACGGTTTTCTCGGCCGTTCCCGCTCGCATTGACAGCCTGGCCGAGCGGCTCGCGCGCACGGCGGAAGGTCTCGCTGCGGAAAGCTACACAGGGTTTCGGGACCGCGACCGCGGCAACCGCGCCGATGTCGAGGCTCTCTTCCTGGTCCAGCAATTCAGCGCGGGCGCTTCACTCTTCCGCCGCATGGTCCAGGACCGGCGCCCTGAATCGGAACTGCGCGAGTCTATATCGATCCTTCAGGATCAGATTCGAGGCTCCAATCGTTTCGGCTTTGGCCGGCAGGTCTGGCAGGACATGGGCCGCACTCTCGATGATATCTCCCGTGAGTTGGGCGCCGCACGAGGTCGCTCGGACGACTACCAGCCCCAGCCGGCTGACCGCATTACCGGTAGAATGCGCTGGCGCGGCGTCGTGGATGACACTGTGCAAATCTTCGTGCAGGGTTCCAATGCGAATGCGCGAGCCGTCAAAGGGACTCAAGTGATGAACCCATACTCCAACTTCACCTCCCCTCTCCCGCGGCAAGCCGTGATGGTGGAATTAAAAAAGCTGAAGGGACGCGGCACGGTTGAGGTCATTCAGCAGCCTGCTCGCAGTAACGATTTCACGGCGGTGATTCAAATCCTTGACCCCAAGGGCGGCGCGGAAGAGTACGAGTTCGAAATCGTCTGGTAGACCAAGTATCACCACGGAAACACAGAGCGCGCAGCGGGATGAACAGGCGAGGGTATTTGATCGAAAACCTGCGCAACTACGGCACCCTGGCGGAGCTGCACCAATCGTCTTTTTTTGCCGAATGCCGCGCAGAAATCGGATCGCTGCTTCGGAATCCCGAAGTCAGCGCTTTTCCGGCCGCGCTGCCCCACCTAAGTTCCTTCCTCAGGATTGTGCAGTGGAACATCGAGAAGGGAAAGGGGTATCCGGCGATCCTTGAGAACCTGAGATCGGACGAAATCCTGAAATGGGCCGATATCATCCTGCTCAACGAAGCGGATTACGGCATGAATCGATCGGGCAACCGGCACGTTGCCCAGTGCCTCTCCGAAGCGCTGCAGATGAACCTGGCCTTTGGCCCGGCCCATCTCGAGCTCACCAAGGGTGTCGGCGACGAGCTCGAGCTTGAAGGAGAGAACTGCGAAAGCCTTCAGGGAAACGCGATCCTGAGCCGCTATCCGATCCTCGAAGCCCGCGTTGTTCCGCTCCCCGTCTGCTTCGAACCGTTTGAGTTTCATGAGAAGCGCTATGGCCGGCGCTCGTGCCTCTGGGCTAGGCTGCAGACGGGTTCGCGCACCTTGTGCGTGGGCTCGACCCACCTGGAAGTGCGCAACGCGCCGCGCTGCCGCGCGCTTCAGATGGACTACCTCCTGCAAAGTCTTCCGGGAGGGGATGAAGCGGCCTCCGTCCTGGGAGGCGATCTCAATACCAACGGCTTCCCACGGGGGACACGCTGGCGGACAGTGGCCTCGCTCTGCCGCCTTACGACCCGATCCTCTTCCACGATGAAGGAGCGGTTCCTGCACCCGGAACAGGGCAGCGAGCCGCTGTTTCGGGTTGTCAAAAAACACGGGTTTTTCTGGGAAGGGCTGAACTCCGAAGAAGACACCGCCTATGCACCGCTCGGAGAACTGGAGGACGCAACTTTGCTGCCCCGCTTTCTTGTGCGCATGGTGCAAAACAGGCTCGAGCCCTATGGCGGAGAACTCTGCTTCAAACTCGACTGGCTGCTTGGACGCGGAGTCCAGGCGCTACGGGCGGGAGAACTACGGGATCGGCAGACGGGAGTGACCTCCCGCAACCCCGCCTGTGTTCCCCTGGTGAGAAGCGGCTGCGCCCGCCCATCCGACCACCGACCCATCTATGCCGATATCCGCCTGCCTAATTTATGAAATGCAGGTCCCGTCCGGCAGCCGGGACCTACTTGAAATCTAGACGGCAGCGGATCCGCCGCGGCGCGGCGGGGTGGACCCGAACTGGTGCTTCATCGAGTCGAATACGCGCAGCATCTCGGTTATGGTCCGGGGCACGTAGTCGGATTTCAGGTACACCCAGCCGGTTTCCCGATAGAGCTTACGCCCTGCGATCACACTGTAGGAAAACCTCCCGCTCCTGATGTCCTTTGCAACGGCGGTATAAGGGATTATCGTGATGCCGATTCCGTTGGCCACCATCGCTTTGATGATTTCCACGTTCTCCGTCTCCATGGCGACGTCCGTCGGAATCTTCTCCTCCAGGAAGAACTGATCCAAGACCTTGCGAGTGTTCGAGCCCGGCTCGAAGAGGATCACGGGGAACTTTCCCAGGTCCTCCGGATGGACCACACGCCGCCGCGACAGCGGATGCCCTGGAGCCGTGACCACCACCATCTCCTCCTTCAGCACAGGCACCACTTCGAGATCCTTCTCCACAATGGGAAGCGTCAGCAGACCGAGGTCCACCTCGTGATTGCGGATCTGCCGGATTATGGACTCGGAGGTCCCCGAGGTGACACGCAGGTCGACCTGCTTGTACAGGCCGCGGTACTTCTTGAGAACCTTCGGCAGAATGAACATGCAAACGGTCATCCCACCTCCGATTCTCAGGCTGCCGCGGTGGAGCTGGTGTGTCTCCGAAATTTGCCAGACGACGTCCTGTATGTCCCGGAACAGGCGGTTGGCGGTCTTCAGCAGCAGCTCTCCCGCAGGAGTGAGCGTGACCCGGCGCCCATGACGGTGCAGCAGGATGCCGCCCAGCTCGTGCTCCAGAAGCTTGATCTGGCGGCTTACGGCGGATTGCGAAACATGCAGCCGCTCGCCCGCGCGGGTAAAGCTGCCTTCCTCGACGACCGCCTGAAACATCTCCAGCTGGCGAAGATCCATGAGCATCTATTCCTGAATTAGATGATTATCATTACTGCAATGCCATGCCTGGATATTCTAAAAACGCATGCGATTTATGATTATATTCAATTTTACTTATGAATCTATTATGAAATATAAACGGGCCGCACCCCAGAGAACCGGAGAGCACGGAGATTGAAGCAGCCATGGGAAACAAGCAGGGCCTCTACAATCCCGCCTTCGAACACGATGCCTGCGGTGTCGGCTTTGTCGCCGACGTCCGGAACCGTCCACAAGCTCGCATTCTGCCGTTGGCCTTGAGCGCCCTGGCGCGCATGGCACACCGCGGAGCAGTAGATGCAGACGGCAAGACGGGTGACGGCGCCGGCATCACGACCCAGATTCCGTATGCCCTGTTGGAGTCAGAACTCGCAGGCAAGGGGATCGAGGTCCCGAAAGCGGGCGATCTTGCCGTTGGCCTCGTGTTTCTGCCGGTAGCATTCGATCGGCAGCGCGCGTTTATGCGCATCGTTGAGGAGGCGTTGGCCCGGCACGGGCTGCGCTTCTTGGGCTGGAGGGAAGTGCCAACCGATAAAAATGCCCTGGGGGAGAAGGCCCTGAGATCATGCCCGGCAATTTACCATCTGCTGGTGGGGCGCCCCAGAGGGTTTTCGGACGACGAGTTCGAGCGCTGCTTGTTTCTTGCCCGGAAGCACGCGGAGGGGCGATTCGGCCACCTGAGCACCGAAGATTTCTACGTCGCATCTTTATCGCACCGTAGCCTGGTTTACAAGGCGTTGGTGCGTGGCGCCGACCTGGGAGCCTTCTTCTGCGACCTTTCCCATCCTGCCTTTGAGACCTCATTTGCCCTGTTTCATCAGCGGTACAGCACCAACACTTTCCCGTCGTGGAGCCTGACGCATCCTTTCCGTTTCCTCGCCCACAACGGCGAGATCAATACGATCCAGGGCAATCGCAACTGGATGAAAGCGAGGGAAAGGGATCTCGACTGCCCGACGCTGCAAGCGGGAGCCGAGTGGCTGAGTCCACTCGTACGCGAAGGGTTGAGCGATTCGGCAAGTCTCGACAATGCGCTGGAATTCCTGACCATGGCAGGTCGAGATGTAACCCATAGCATGGCGATGCTTGTGCCGCCGGCGTGGGAAAAGGATCCGGAGATCGATCCGGATGTACGCGCTTTTTTCGAGTATCACTCCTGCCTGATGGAGCCATGGGACGGTCCGGCGACGGTAGTATTCACGGACGGAAAGGTGGTGGGCGCTGCGCTGGACCGGAACGGACTGCGCCCGGCCCGTTACCTCGCCACGAAGGATGGGCTTGTGATCGTCTCCTCCGAAGTCGGTGTGGTGGACGTCGACGAAAATCAGATTCTCAGCAAAGGCAGGCTGGGTCCCGGAGACATGGTGGCGGTGGATCTCATAGAGGGGAAGTTCCTGGATCGGCGCGCCATCCACGGCCGGCTCGCCGCGCGGCAGCCTTACCGGGCCTGGCTCAACTCCCATCGCATTACGCATCTGTCGCCGGTCAGGAGCAGAATCATCAGTGCAAGGCCCTCGTCAGGTCATGATGTGAGGGTCCACAAAGCGTTCGGCTATACGCGCGAGGAGATGGAGCTGATTCTTGGCCCTATGTTTCGCGATGGGGCAGAGCCCATCGGTTCCATGGGTGACGACACGCCGCTCGCTGTCTTTTCAACCAAGCCGAGACTTCTTTTCAGTTATTTCAAGCAGCGCTTTGCTCAGGTGACGAACCCTCCCATCGACCCGGTGCGCGAATCTCTGGTAATGTCCCTGACGACACACCTGGGAAGATGCCTCAACTTCCTTCAGGAATCGCCCCAGCACGCCCGTCAACTCCACTTGCCCGGCCCGTTTCTCGAGGACTCGGACCTTCGGTCCATTGTGCGCTGGCAGATGGTGGGGTGGGATTCGAGAACCCTGTCCCTCCGTTTCCGCGTGGACGATGGGCCGAGCAGCATGATCCTCGCCCTGGAGTTACTTCTGAAGGATGCGGCTCGTGCGGCGGAAGAGGGTGCTACGATTCTCATTCTGAGCGACCGTGGCGTGGATGTCCATCATGCCGCCATCCCCATACTGCTCGCCGTCTCCGCGGTACATCAGCACCTGCTGATCAAGGGACTCAGGATGAGCACAAGCCTGATTGCGGAGACAGGAGAGGCTCGAGACGACCATCACATGGCCCTGCTTTTGGGGTTTGGGGCAGATGCAATCAATCCCTATCTCGCTCTCGAAGTGATCCGCAGCGCGCACAATGCTCCTGAAACCTCCGAAGCGGATATTGAACAAGCCAAAGCTCGATACCTGAATACCCTCAGGAAAGGCATCCTGAAGATCCTGTCGAAGATGGGCATATCGACGCTGCGCTCTTACCGCGGCGCACAGCTCTTCGAGGCCATCGGCATGGCGGAAGATATTGTGGATCGCCATTTCGCGGGCACGCCCACACAGATCGGTGGAATCGGGCCCGAGGAGATCGCCCTTGAGGTTCTCGCCCGCCACGAGGATGCATTCGGACCCATGAACGGCGGCGCACTCGAGGAAGGAGGCTTTCATCGCTATCGACAAGACGGCGAAGCGCATGCCTTCGAGCCGGAAGTCGTGCGCTCTCTCCACGCACTGGCAAAGACAGGCGATGCGAGGGAGTACGTACGCTATGCCTCTATTGTCCGGCAGAGGGAACCTTTGGCGCCGCGGGATTTGCTCGAATTTGCCGAGCAAAAACCGATCCCGCTGAGCGACGTGGAGCCGGTGGAGGACATCTTTCCGCGTTTCATGACGGCGGCCATGTCGCTGGGCGCCCTCAGCCCCGAGGCGCATGAAATAATGGCGCTTGCCATGAACCGGATCGGCGGCCGCAGCAACAGCGGCGAAGGTGGCGAGGATCCGGCGCGCTACAGGTCGGCGGACGGGGAGCGTGATTCGCTCAACAGCAGAATCAAGCAGGTGGCGTCGGCTCGCTTCGGCGTCACGGCCGAATACCTGATGTCGGCCGAAGAGCTGCAGATCAAAATGGCGCAAGGTTCCAAGCCGGGGGAGGGAGGTCAACTCCCCGGCCACAAGGTCGCTCCGCACATCGCGAGCTTGCGCCACAGCCTGCCGGGCGTGACGCTGATCTCTCCTCCTCCGCACCACGACATCTACAGCATCGAGGATCTCGCCCAGCTGATCTACGATCTCAAGCACGTGAATCCGCGGGCGCGCATTAGCGTCAAGCTGGTCGCGGAAGCGGGCGTGGGCACCATCGCTGCCGGCGTGGCGAAAGCCTTTGCCGATGCGATCCTTATCAGCGGGCACGATGGCGGCACCGGGGCTTCTCCGCGAAGCTCGATAAAGAACACGGGTGCGCCGTGGGAGCTCGGCCTGGCCGAGGCGCAGCAGGTGCTGGTTCGCAGTGGACTCCGGTCCCGTGTGCGTCTTCAGGTGGACGGCGGCTTCAAGACCGGTCGCGACGTGGTCATGGCGGCGCTGCTTGGTGCGGAAGAGTTCGGCTTCGGTTCCGCGGCTCTCGTCGCGGTCGGCTGCGTGATGGCGCGACAGTGCCACCTGAATACCTGTCCGGTTGGGATTGCCACCCAGCGCGAGGATCTGCGCAGGAAGTTCAACGGCACTCCCGAAATGCTGATCCGGTTCTTCACAGCGGTTGCCGAAGAGGTTCGAGAAATTTTGGCGCAGTTGGGTTTCCGCAGGCTCGGCGAGATTATCGGGAAAACCGAGTTGCTCGAGGCCAGGATTCCCCGCGGCCGCTTTAAGGTTTCAACTGTTACCCTGGAGCGCATGTTGGCGGGCTCCGCTATAACCGACATGCCGAGAGCCAGTGCGCAGGATCGCAACGATCCTCCGGCACAGAGCCATCTGGACGATCTGGTTTTGGCTAAGCTTGAGTTCGAGGAGGGCTCCGTGCGTCCGCTGCTCATGGAGCTGCCCATCAGGAACTCCGATCGCACCGTGGGCGGAAGAATCGCCGGCGAACTGGTTCATCGCTATCCAGGGCGAAAGCAGGAACCCGGGATTGTATACATCCACTACGAGGGAACTGCAGGCCAGAGTTTCGGAGCTTTTTGTGTCGAGGGAATGCGGCTCGTTCTTAAGGGCGAGGCCAATGACTACGTCGGCAAAAGCATGTCCGGTGGCGAGATTGTTATCGTGCCTCCTGCCTCCCTGAACGACTACAGCCATGATCACATCATTGCCGGAAACACCATCCTCTATGGCGCTACGGGTGGAAGACTCTTCATGGCCGGGTGCGCCGGCGAGCGCTTCGCCGTGCGCAACAGCGGCGCACTGGCCGTGGTAGAGGGGGTCGGCGACCATGCGTGCGAGTACATGACGGCCGGCGCGGTGGCTATCCTGGGAGAGACGGGAAGAAACTTCGGTGCCGGAATGACGGGCGGCGCCGCCTATATTTTTGACCCCGACGGAGTGTTCCCCAAGCGATACAATCCGGAGATGATTACGCTCGAAAGCATCCTTCCCGACAAGGATCGGGACCTGCTCCGCCAAATGATCATGTGGCAATACAAGGCCACGAAAAGCGCGAGAGCGCGGGAACTGCTCGACCGGTGGGAGGAAATGCTTCCTCTCTTTTGGATGGCGGTGCCCAAGGACGCCACGCAAAAGCACCCCACTCATCCCCACCCGGCTCCGACCAGAGTGGTGGACACGATTCCTGTCCTACGCACAGCTTCCACAAAAAAGCTCTTCGTGCCGGGCTCCGTTTTCTAGTTTGTAGAGGGCGGTTGCCGAGGCTCTGCTTCATTGACGATTGACGATTGACGATTGACGATTTAAGGTTGACTGAAGTCGTCAATCGTCAATTGTAAACTGCAGAGTGTGTCATGGAAACTTATCCGGTCTTACAAGAGAGCGAAATCAAGGTTTCGGAGGGACGTTACCCCAGTCAGATGGTCTTGAGGCAGGTCAAAGAGAAGACCTACGCCACGCATATTAAAGTGCATCCGCCGGACGGGGAGCCCTTTTTCATCCTCGGTCACTACTTTTTCAAACTGGAGGACGCGGAAGAGGATTTCCGGAGAAGGGCGATCGAGCTCGGAGCCTTTGTGGAAGAGGACAAGGGATAAACAGGTGTCATGAAAAATGAAGTTCTTCAGATCTGACACCGACGGTCGATAGGATGCCGCGAAACGATAGATTTCTCAAAGCCTGCCGTTCGGAGAAAGCTGACTGCACGCCTGTCTGGTTCATGCGGCAGGCGGGCCGGTACATGCCCGAATATCGGAGAATACGGGAGAAGTATGGCCTGCTGCAGATGTTCAAGACACCGGAACTCGCCGCCGAAATTACGCTCCAGCCAATCAAAGCCTTGCCGGTAGACGCAGCCATTATCTTTGCGGACATCCTCCTGCCATTGGAGGGAATGGGCATAAGCATCGAGTTTGCGGAGGGAGAAGGGCCGCTGATCCACAATCCGGTCCGCAATCACTCTGATGCGGAAGCCCTGCAAGTCGCGCACCCCGAGGAGGCGCTGGGCTACGTCTTGAAAAGCCTGCAGCTGGTGCGCGCGGAATTGGATGGTCAGGTTCCCCTGATTGGCTTTGCCGGTGCACCGTTCACGCTGGCAAGCTATGTGATCGAGGGCGGGGCCTCGCGCAATTATCTACTGACCAAGAGGGTGATGTACGGGGAGCGCGAGACCTGGAACCTGCTGATGGGCAAGCTGACCAAAACGCTGATAGCGTATCTTCTGGCCCAAGCCCAGGCGGGTGCGCAGGTCGTGCAGCTATTCGATTCCTGGGTTGGCTGTCTCGGACCGGCGGACTATCGCGAATACGTCCAGCCCTACACCCGACAGATTTTTGAGGAACTTCGGCAGGCCGGTGTTCCTGCCATTCATTTCGGGACGGCGGCCGGAGATCTGCTGCCGCTCATGCGCGAAGCCGGCGGCAATGTCATGGGAGCTGACTGGCGCGTTTCGCTAGACATCGCATGGCAGCGTGTCGGTCCAGGAGTGGGAATTCAGGGTAATCTGGATCCCGTTACGCTCCTGGCCCCCTGGCCGGTGCTGAAAGAAAGAGCCAAAGAAATACTGGACAGAGCCGGAGGCCGGGCAGGGCATATATTCAATCTGGGCCACGGAATCCTTCCGCCGACCCCGGTGGGTTCAGTCCGGGCACTCGCCGATTTCGTCCACGAATACACGAAATAAAACCAGCCACGAATTACACTAATTGCACGAATTACACAAAAAACTATAAATCTAATGGATGATGCGCCTCATCTGAAGAGACTCCCTGCCGAAATTGAGCAGGAGAGCGAGGCGGAGGCCTGTTGCCGCCAGGTAATGCAGCGCTTGGGACTCATGCGCCGGTGTGAGTCCGGTCATAGCTTTTATTTCCAGAATGATTTTCTCCTCTATCACAGAATCGGCTCGATATTCTCCCAGGAGGAGTCCCTTGTAATTTACGGTCAGAAGCTTTTGACGCTCGTAGGAAATCGATCTGAAAGTAAGCTCGTGGGCTAACGCTTCTTCGTAGATCGCCTCAAGAAAGCCGGGGCCCAGCAACCGGTGCACTTCCTGTGCCGCCCCAACCACAGCGTAAGAAAGTTCCTTGTGCAAAATATCCGTCACAGTCTATTAAACGACTATGCCCCAAATTGAGCCATAATTTTTTGTGTAATTCGTGAAATTCGTGGCTGCTTTTGATTCGTGCTATTGGTGTAATTCGTGGCTGCTTTTCTTGTGAGATTCGTTGCTCAGTCGAAGACGACCGTCTGGAGCGTGCTGATCTCGATGGTTTTTCCACAGCGGGGATTTTTGCAGCGCAGCTTGTCGTCCACTCGGATGCGATAGTTGCGAGCCTTCGCAAAACGCGCCTTGTCCTGCTCGTTGGCGTAAGGGGGCAAGGACGCCTTCTTCGTACGGCGCCGCCACCGGATGTCGTATTCCATTTTTGTCCTGCATTTCGGGCAGTAAATTTCTGCGGGCAACGTTTCGTCTTTCTCGGTAAAGAATTCCCGTTCTTCCATGGACGTCCCCTTGTTATCCGCGAGCAGGCGGACGAAATGCGCCTCACTTTTCTGGGCCAACGCGCACTTTCCTAAGGCGCGCATCATTATATGTCTCAAAGCTCCCCTTCTCACATAAAACTTGTTGTAGAATCAATGATCTATGGATTTCTTGCGCAGACTTTTCGCATCCGAGGCGGGTCCCTCCGAGCGCCAGATTCGCAGGGCAATCAAACAGGTGACCCAGACCCACGGGGAGGCCGCGACGCGCGTTGCGGCCATGGAACGCCTGGCCGAATGGAAAACACCGGAAGCCGCATCGGCCCTTTTGCGCCGATTCACCGTGCAGGTGCCGCAGGCCAGCATGGACCTCGAGGAGAAGCAGTACACCGTGCGACTGCTGGTGCACATGAGCAGAAGCGCGGTAGACCCGATTTTGCAGTATCTCCAGATCGAGCCGGAAGTCACCTGGCCGATCCGTGCCCTGAGAGAGATCCTTCCATTCGAGGAGTATCACGCGGCGCTGAAGAACTTGCTCGACCGCCTGGCAAGCGGATATACGCGTTGGCCCGAGGCCAAAACAGTGTTGATCCAACACCTGGCCGACGAGGCGTTTTCGCTGGTCGAGGAAACGGTCCTCAAGTATCTGGAGGACGAAGACGACGATGTCTGCATTGCTGCGGCAGATTACCTGGCCAAAAACGGAGGAGAGGAGGTCCGTGAAAAGCTGATAGAGATCTTTCTGAGCGCAGAGGCCCGGCCCAGGGTCCGCGGCCGCATCCTCGAGCAATTCTGCGAAAAAGAGTGGCCCGTCAAGGGATACCGCAAGAAAGTGGAAGAGGCGATCTCCGATCCCTTCTATCTGACCTCCAAGGGAACCGTAAAGCGAAGGTCAGGGTAGATTACTCCGGAGTTAGTGTAGTATCATCGTCACACCCAGATCGGTTGAGTTCGGTTGCCAATATTTATAGGAGGATTGATATGAAGCGAATACTGGGATTATTGCTCGTAACAGTCCTCGCTCTCGCCATGTGCGCGACCGGGGCGGAAATGAAGGGCGCCATAAGCGACAAGATGTGCGGTGCCGATCACAAGGGACAGGATCCCGTGAAGTGCACATTGAGCTGCGTCGAACATGGCTCTCCTTTTGTTCTCGTCATCAGCAAGGACAAGATTCTGGATATCGAGAACCAGAAAGACGCGAAGATCGCCGCGGAGCTCAAGAAGCATGCCGGCCACAACGTGACCGTCACCGGCACCATGAGCAAGGACGGCAAGAGCGTCAAGATCGATAAGATCACGATGTAGTGGATGACTAAAAGGGCCCTGAGAAGGCTCCGGCAAATGAGATTTGTGAAAGGGGGCGAATTCGGCCCCCTTTTTTCGTGCTTAACACCACAGAGACACGGAGATCACAGAGTCTCTTCGTGACCTCCGGATCTTTTTGGTTCGTGCTCAGTTCTCACCGAGGAAGGACTCGAGAATCTGGTTGAAAGCCTGCGGCTTCTCCAGGAACATGGCGTGGCCCGCCTCCGGTATCACCTCCAGCTTCGAGCGGGATATCTTCGACTGCATTAGTTCACCGATGAGCCGGTTCTCCGGGGTCATGATAATCAGGGTTGGAACCGAGATCTTATAGAGGCCGGAGCGCCGATCCCCCGTATACAGGTCGAAAAACAGCGAAAGCGCGGTTCCCGTTGGTGTCTTGAGGCTGCCGTCTGTCAATTCTTTGATAAGCAGTTCAGGCTGGCGGGATTTGAACATGCTGCGTACAAACTTTTCGGTGGCCTTGGCGCGATCGTCCTGAAAATCCCGCAAGATACTCCTGGCCTGCGCTATGCTCATGCCGCCGGGATAATCCCCCTCCTTGTATCCCATCGGTGACCCATCGACGAGAACCATCTTGTCGGGCAGGACAGCTTCCGAGCTGGATGCGTATTCCAACAAGACGCCCACTCCTGCCGACCAGCCAACTAGAACCGCATCCTTGAGGCTCAATGCTTTGAGCAGCGCGTGCAGGTCCGCGGCCTGCTGCTGATAGGTGTTACCTCCATCGGTTTTGGTTGTCTGTCCCTGACTTCGCGGATCGAAGGCAATGACACGGAATCCACGCGACGCAAAATACGGGATCTGTTCTTTCCAGACTTCCGCCGTCATCGTCCAACCGGGTATGAAAACCAGATTCCGATCTCCCGCCCCCGCTTCGATGTAGTGGATCTTGATGTCTCCGACCTGCACGGACGCGTCTTTCCACGGGCCTTTCGCTCTCTCCTTCGCCGACGTGGTGAGGATCGTGGATACCAGAACACTCAGGGAAAAAGCGATAAGCAGTCTTTTGCGCATGGGCTACCTCCTCTCGGATCATAGTTTCTCACAAGTCTTGCGAACATCCAGGAAACGCACAAGGCCCTGTACGATTCGGGCGTGCACTTCGAGACCGGGCCGCACCTGGTAGCCCGGCTGGACTCTCACGACCTCTGGATGGCGTTCTTCCGCGATTCGGAGAGCAACCTTCTTGCCCTTATGAGCGAAGTAGCACGCGCCTGAAAAAAGGGGACATTCCGGTTTTCCACTGTTGTTTCCCCAATTCCCATGTGCCAACAGGCTGTATGAAACGTCCGTCAGCGGGTCGGAAGAGCCGGAAAACCGGAATGTCCCCTTTGAGTTTTATTTAGGGACGGGAGGCTGGCCGGCGAGGAATCGATCCAGGCGCGCCACCACATCCTTTAAATAAGCCGCATCGCCACCCTGAATCTCCGTGGTCATGTAGCCTTCATAGCCGATCTCGTTCAGTGCCTTCCGTACCTCCGGCCAGTCGATGTCGCCCTCTCCGATGTTCGGCCAGGAATAAGTACGCTTTTCCATTTTGAAGTCTTTCAGGTGGATCTTGACGATGCGCTTGCCCAGCGTCCGGATCCAATCCTGCGGATAGGCGTATAAGACGATATTACCCACGTCGAAATATGCGCGAATCCAGGGGGACTGGAAGCTGTCCACGTAGGCTGCGAATTCAAGCGGGCTCAGCAGGAATTTGTTCCAAACCTCTTCGATTCCAACAACGATTTTGAGTTCCTGCGCAAGTGGAAGGATGCGCTCGCGGATCACCTTCTGGGATCGGGTATACGCGTCCTTATAACTTGTCTGGGCATTGACAACGCCTGGTACAAGCAGGACTGTGTCGGCGCCCCAGAGCTTTGCGTTGCGCAGTGAGGTTTCCATGCCGGCGACGCTTTTGTCAACGTCCTCCGGCTTGCTGCTCGACAGCGGGAACTGCCAGTGGGCCGAGTTCATCACCGAATGAATCCGTAGCCCAGTCTTGGTGGATGCTTCGCGGATCTCGTCCGCGATCTTGGGATCCTCCGCCGTGTTGACTTCGATTCCCTCGAATCCGACCTCCTGCGCCAGTTTGAAGCGGTCCAGGTAGGACAGGCCTTTGGGAATCATCGAAATCAGCACGGCTTTCTTGGGAGTACCCGCCGCAACGGCTGAAGGCCGGCTGCCGATAGCAGCCATCGCCGAAAGCACGGCCGCGGACTGCAAAAAGGTTCTGCGTTCGATTCGATGCATGTTGATTCCTCTCGCAATTAGTATGAGACCTACAGGGCAACCTAGTATACTTCCAAAGCGCATTACAGAAATACAGCGCACACAGAAAAAAAGGTAATGCGTTAATCTCGGGAGGAGACTCTGGTGGTTCTTTGAGTCCTTTGCGTCTTTGCGGTGAGATTTTAACCGCCGCTAAGACGCAGAGACACGAAGACCCACAAAGTATCTCCGCCAATCCACCCAAGACCAACGCGTTGCGAAAAAAAGTGATCTGGGCGGAACTTATGCGCAATAGTGGCATCCTACTTCATCCGACTTCTCTTCCCGGGCAATATGGCATCGGCGAGCTCGGCAAATGGGCGTACCAGTTTGTCGATTTTCTCGCCGCAGGCGGCCAGCGCCTGTGGCAGGTGCTGCCTCTCGGCCCGCCGGGCTACGGCAACTCCCCTTATCAGTGTTTTTCCAGCATAGCGGGAAATCCCCTGCTGATAAGCCTGGAGTCACTCGCCGAGCAGGGATTGCTCACGGCCGCCGATCTCAGGCAGGCGCCCGAGTTTCCGGCTTCTCATGTTGACTTCGGCGCCGTCATTCCCTTCAAGTCGACGCTGCTGCGAAAGGCGGCGCGTGCCTTCTTCAGGCGGGAGCACGGTGAGTTGCAGCAGGAGTTCCAGCAATTCTGCGCAGAGAATGGATCGTGGTTGGACACCTACGCAGCCTACGCATCCCTGAAGGAGATGAACGGCGGCGCCTCCTGGAGCGAATGGCAGCAGATTGGGAAGCCCGATGATCGCGACGTGCGCGACCAGAAGTTCATCCAATTCGAGTTTTACCGACAGTGGCGGGCTTTGAAGAAGTATTGCAACGAGCGGGGCGTCGAAATCATCGGAGATCTCCCCATCTTCGTCGCGCACGACAGCGCAGATGTGTGGGGCAATCCGGAGTTGTTCGATCTCGATGAGACTGGCCATCCGAGAACAATCGCGGGCGTGCCGCCGGACTACTTCAGCGCCACCGGGCAGTGCTGGGGTAATCCTCTCTACCGCTGGGACGTGATGGCCGAAACGGAATACCGATGGTGGATCGAGAGAGTGCGATCCATGATGCAGCTAGTGGACAGCATCCGTATAGACCATTTCCGTGGATTCGAGAAGTACTACGAGATCCCGGGCGGCTCCACCACTGCCGTCCACGGACGCTGGGTGGAAGGACCAGGAGATCGGTTCTTTGCAGCCATGGAAAAAGAGCTGGGCAAGCTGCCGTTCATCGCGGAAGATCTCGGCTTTATCACACCGGAGGTTCACGCCCTGCGCGATCGCTGGGGATTTCCAGGCATGTGCGTCCTTCAATTCGCCTTCGGCAATCCTTCGCCGACCGATCCGTTCAAACCCTACAACTTCATCCGGAACTGCGTGATCTACACCGGGACGCACGACAACGACACCACAGTCGGCTGGTTCCGCAGCGCCGGCAGAGACAGCACTCTCAGCCTTGAGCATGAGCGGGCTGAACGCCAGTGCGCCTTGCGTTATATGCACAGCGACGGCCGAGAAGTGCACTGGGACTTCATCCGCCTCGCCATGGCATCCGTCGCGGACACGGCCATCTTCCCGTTACAGGATGTGCTGGGGCTTGGCTCAGAGGCCCGCATGAACCGGCCGGCCAGCATCGAGAACAACTGGCGCTGGAGATTCGAGGAGGTTCAACTCCGGCCGGAATTGAGCGCGCGATTGCGCATGATGAGCGAGCTCTACGGTCGCCTCGGGTAGTAAAATAGAATGTCTTTGTCCCTTTGTGATCTCCGTGTCTTCGTGTTGTCTTTTGAAAAAGTAACGGGAGGAAATACGATGAACCATTTAATTCGTGAGTGCTGCCTGGTGGTTGGTCTCATGTTTTTCATTTTGGCCTCGCTCCCGGCGCAGGAACCCAGGGCGAGGCAGACGGACGTCATTGGCGATCTCAAGATCACTCCAATCAATCACGCCAGCCTAATGCTCGAGTGGAAAGGTATTACCATCTATGTGGATCCCACGAGCCAGGGAGACTACACCGGATTGCCCAAGGCGGATCTCATTCTGATCACCGATATTCATGGCGATCACATGGATCCCAAAGCCATCGCCGCCTTGAAGAAGGAGGGGAAGCCTGAAACGCCTATCTTTGCACCCGAGGCGGCGGCAAAAACGATTGGGGATGCCACGATCATGAAGAACGGCGAGCGCAGGGGCATCGCGGGACTTGGTGCTGGAACACTGACCATTGAGGCCGTGCCAATGTATAACCTGACCCGCGGGCCAGCGCCCGGGCAGTTTTATCATCCCAAAGGTCGAGGCAACGGCTACATCCTGAGTTTGGGAAGTTCAAGACCGCGAATCTATATCTCCGGCGACACCGAATGCATTCCCGAGATCAAGGCGCTCAGGACCATCGATGTCGCGTTCATGTGCATGAATCTTCCCTACACGCAAACTCCGCAGGAGGCCGCGGAGTGCGTGAAGGCATTTCGCCCATCGATCGTCTACCCCTACCACTATCGAGGCCAGGATCCGAAGGCGTTTGCCGACGCACTCAAAGACGAGAAGGGCATCGAGGTCCGTCTCCGCAACTGGTACTAGCCCCCCCAACAAATGACGAATTACGAATGACAAGTAGGTGGGCGAATTAGCAACTGCAAAAAGTCAAGTATTATGCGACAGAATGCCGGCCTGCCCACCTTGGAAGAGTTTTTTATTCGTCATTCGTAATTCGTCATTCGTCATTTTTTAAGTTGGGGCTCAGTGCGCTGGTAGACAGGCGCGCACAAATCCTGATACTTGGGAACGCGTCCGCGTACGACGTCGAAGTAGAGCTGCCTCAGCTGCTTGGTGATCGGCCCCATCCGGCCGATGCCGATCGGGCGGTGATCCACCTTCGTGATGGCCGCCAACTGAACGCCGGTTCCGCAGAAAAAGACCTCTTCGGCAAGATAGATCTCGGTCCGGTCGATAGGCCGCTCCATAACCTCAACGCCCAGCTCATCGTGCAGCAGCATCATGACGGTCCGGCGAGTGATACCTTCGAGAATGTTGTCCGTTACAGGAGGCGTGCAGGCCACTCCATTGCGGATTACGAAGAGATTCTCGGCCGAGCCTTCGGAGAGGTGACCGTCCTGGTTGAGCACGATCCCTTCGTCAAAGCCCGCGCGCTGCGCATCGGTCTTGATGAGGGCCGAGTTGACGTAAGCGCCGATGATCTTGCCGCGCGCCGGAATCATGTTGTCGTCGATGCGCCGCCAGGATGAAATCGTCGCGTGCACGCCTTCCTCGTTATCCACGTAGGACCCGAAGGGAAGCGAGACAATGGTCACGTCCGGCGTAAGGTTGTGCAGCCGGACTCCGATGATCTCGTCGCTGAAGTACGCCAGCGGGCGGATGTAGGCGTCGGTCTTGTAATCCTCGGCCCTGAGGAGATCGATCACGATCTGTGTAAGGTCGGCTTCGGAATAGGGCAGATCCATCAAAAGGAGTTTCGCGGAGTTGAGGAAGCGCCGGAAGTGATCGAGCGGGCGAAAAATAAAAAGCTGCTCCTCGTCACTGTTCCAATAGGCGCGTACGCCTCCAAAGACTCCTGTTCCGTAGTTAAAAGTGTGCGTCAGAACGCCGAGCTTGGCATCGCTGTACGGGACGATTCGGCCTTTGAAGAATGCAAACTTGGGCAGAGTCACGGCTAGGTCCTCCTGGGTATTGCGAGTGTGAATCTGAGTTCTCGCCCTTGCGGCGCAGCACTATGATACCTCCAATCGTGCACTTCATGCCATTGCACATGGCGCTTTTTCAGCGAATTTCACGAGTGCCAGACCTGCTCCAGGGAGATGTCGGCGACGCGGCTTCCGACGCGCTTGGGGTCGAGTCTCGCGGGCAGGAGCGTTGAGGCGTTTTCCGCCGCAGCTGCAATACCGAACCGGATCGCTTCCAGCATGTCCATTCCGCTGTACACGCCCCATGCAATCCCGGAGGCAAGACAGTCGCCGCTGCCGATGGGATTTACAGCGTCGATCTTCGGGGGACGAAGAACGAAGATGCGTTCCGCGGAGCTCGCCCAGAGCGGCTTTGCCCCCTGGCTTACGACGACCCACTCGGCGCCGAGAGAGTTGATGTGTAACATGGCTTCCTTCAGATCGCCGTCGGAAGATAGACTGCGGCCGAGGGTCTTTCCGAGCTCTTCCCGGTTCGGCTTCACGCAAAAGGGCTTCAGCGGCAGCGCGGCAAGGAGCTCGGCTCCGGACGCATCCAGGATTACCCGCACACGGGTCATCTTCATCAGATCCCGGTAAAAGGTCTTCGGCGTTCCGGTAGGCAACGAGCCGATCAGAATGACCATGCGGGCGCGACCGACCTCATCCTCATACAGTCTGAGGAATTCTTCCAGTTCTTCTGTTCGGATCGGCTCGCCATTCTGCACCAATTCGGTGGAAGCCCCGCTCGACCGGTCCAGGATGGTGGTGCAGGCCCTCGTGGGACTCTGCGACCGGATCCAGCGGTGGGGAATCCCCAGGGCGGCGAACTCCTTCTCCATGCTCTCTCCCTGCAGGCCGCCGACGATCGCCAGGTTTAGGCTGGGAGCTCCGAGATGATGAAGAGCAAGCCCGACATTCAGGATTTTTCCCGAGGCGCACCAGTGTGCTTCCCTGGCGCGGTTCACTTCGCCGATGCGCAGGGCGTCAAATACGAGTATCTGTTGCCAGGCCGGCGTTAACCCCGCGGCAAGGATCACAGAGGGCCCCTTCGATTCTTCGCTCATCATATTTCCAGCGCCCGCCCTTCAAAAGCGGCCGTGCACCGCATGTCCAGATTCCTCCCGCGGAAGGAGGTGTGCGCTCGCAAAGCAGGGAAAGGACTCAGAGTGTTCCACCCTCGACCTGCTCCGAGAAGGCGTAATCTTAGCAGAAGTCCGCTCGGGGGATTTATCTAAAAGCATATCTTAAGATAGGATAGAGCGAGAAAAGGAAGGCGTGAGAGCTATGCCTGCCAATCTTACTCCCCAATATCTCGCCGCGGATCAGCGCTTTAAAGAAGCCGTCACCACCCAGGAAAAGATCGAAGCCCTGGAAGAGATGATGGCGGTCATGCCAAAGCACAAGGGTACCGAGAAGCTCCAGGCGGATCTGCGGCGCCGGCTGGCCAAGTTGCGCACCGAAGCGGAAAAAAAGCACGGAGCCTCCAAGGGGGCGGACTTATACTCCGTGCAGAGGGAGGGAGCCGGACAAATCGTTCTGGTGGGGGCGCCGAATGTCGGCAAGTCTTCACTGCTGGCGCGCCTTACCCACGCCACGCCTGAGATTGGGGATTACCCATTCACCACGCGGTTGCCACAGCCGGGCATGATGCCTTGCGAGAACATTCAGATCCAGCTGGTCGACATGCCGCCGATCGATCCGCACTTTTACGAGCCGTGGATGGGCAGCATCGTGCGCCATGCCGACCTTGTTCTGCTGGTCGTCGATTCGAGCAGCGACGAGTTGCTGGATGAGGTTGAAGAGGTTCTGAAGGTTCTCGACGGATCCAGAATCAAGCTTGCAGGAAGACAGCCTCCGGAGATTGACGACGAGCGGGCTCCGGCTGTCCTCCACACGCTGCTGGTTGCGAACAAGTGCGACGCCGCCAACGCGCCTGACAACCTCCAAATCCTGCGCGAGTTCTATGGCGAGCAGTTCGAGATCCTGCCGGTGTCCGCCGAAACCCGCGAGGGGCTCGAGGAGCTGCGTCGAATCCTTTTTGAGCGGCTGGATGTCGTCCGCGTTTACACCAAGGTTCCCGGCAAGAAAGCGGATCTGAGCAGCGCACCCTATGTCTTGAAACGCGGCAGCACTGTGCTGGACGTCGCGCGTGCCGTGCACAGAGACTTCGCCCTCTCCCTGCGCTTCGCGAGGGTCTGGAGTTCAGAAAAGTCGAAGCGCTCAGTGAAGTACGACGGGCAAATGGTCGAGCGAACGCACCAACTCGAAGACGGCGACATACTCGAACTGCACGTTTGAATTGATTACGGAAGAAATCGCGGACGCGCTCTGGAGCAGAAGTTCCTCGAACTGTCCAGGTGAGATAAATGAAAAAGGAAGACGAATACTAGCCAAGGGGCTGCGCCCCTTGAAATCCCCGCGCGCCCGCTAGTCCAGTTGATATCAGCGGATCGTCCGGCGCGCGGGGATTTGAGAAGTCAGGAGTCAGGAGTCAGGAGCCAGAATAAGAATC
>Ga0315279_10000352_pt1 | contig 95547 bp, 88 predicted proteins | sample YL17G06_20_MG_FD_203694 | JGI IMG/M metagenome (GOLD analysis project Ga0315279, IMG submission 203694) | Sediment microbial communities from Yellowstone Lake, YNP, Wyoming, USA - YL17G06_20 | ecosystem: Environmental > Aquatic > Freshwater > Lake > Sediment | place: USA: Wyoming | collected... | reverse complement strand
ACCACTTCTCCCGTCGCAACTCATCAAGATAGGCGCCAAGATGGGGCTGCTGCTTGCCGAGCGTCGACGAGCGCGCCTATGTCAGATGGAGACCTGCGACATGTCAAATTAGGTTAGCGCTTATGGGATGCGCACGGGAGCCCTCGTCACCGTCACGCTTCCTGTCGTCTGAGGAACTCCTCGATTTCACTGCGCGTGGGCATGGAGGGCTGGGCACCCTGGCGGGTCGTCGAAAGGGCCGCCGCGGCAGAGGCCCGGCGCATGGCCTTCTCCATCTCCAGCCCCTGGGCCACCGAGGCGGCGAGGACGCCGCAGTAGCAGTCACCCGCGCCCACCGTGTCGACCGCTTTCACCTCGAAGGCTCTCATTGCCTGCACTCCTCCCGTCGTCACGTACATGCTCCCCTTCCGGCCGAGTGTCACGATGAGGCTGCGGACGCCCCAGGCCAGGGGCACACGCGCATCCTCCTGCACCCCCTCGGAGTCATCGCTGGACAGGCGCGGGCGGCCGGTGAGACCGGCCAGCTCGTTGCGGTTGCAGATGAGGCAGTCGACGGCGCGGAGGGCCTCTTCTGACGGCCGTCTGCTCAGGGTGGGCGCGAGATTCCAGAACACGGTGTGCCTTGCCGCCCGCGCCTTGAGGATGAGGGCTTCCGTCGAATCCTGCGGCACCTCGTTCTGGAACAGGGAAACCCAGGTTTCGTCGGGCGATGGTGAGGGCACCTCTACGCCTTCCGGTCGGAATCGATCGTTGGCCCCGGGCGCGACGACGATCGTGTTCTCCCCGGCGGCGTCCACGGTGATCTGTGCAATGCCCGAGGCCGCGTCGGAGAGGATACGCACCCCGCGCGTGGACACGCCGGTCTTCTCGAGGCTCGCAATACGCTCCCGCCCAAACGCGTCGTCCCCAAGGCAGCCGTACAGCTGCACGACGGCCCCCGCGCGCGCGGCGGCAACGGCCTGGTTGGCGCCCTTGCCGCCGGGGAAGGAACCGTAGGTGCCTCCACCGATCGTCTCCCCGGGCTGGGGCAGACGCGACACGTATACCACGAGGTCGGTATTGATGCTGCCGAAGACGAATACTCGTGCCGCCATGATGGGGGATGGTAGGCGACGGCCGCGGCGCTGTCAATTGAACGACTGAACGAGCCGCAATTGAACACGTCCCGCGCAATCTGGTATTCTCCGCCTCACATGAAAGCCATCGAGCTGAGCAAGGCATTCAACCCGAAGAGCTACGAGGACCGCGTCTACGCGCGCTGGATCGAGAAGAAACTGTTCGCTCCGGAAACGGCCGGACGAGCGGCGTCGAAGACATTTGTCATCGTGATTCCGCCACCCAACGTCACCGGCGTGCTGCACATGGGCCACGGCCTGAACAATTCGCTCCAGGACATCGAGATCCGCTACCACCGCATGATCGGAGACGACACCCTGTGGGTCCCCGGCAGCGATCATGCCGGCATCGCCACGCAGCACGTCGTGGAAAAGATGCTGAAAAAGATGGGCACCAGCCGGACGCAAATCGGCCGGGAGAAGTTCATCGAGGAGACGTGGAAGGTTACCAACGAGCACCACGACATCATCGTGCGCCAGTTGAAGAGGCTTGGCTCCTCCTGCGACTGGGACCGGGAGCGCTTTACCCTGGACGAGGGTCTCTCCAAGGCGGTCCGGGAAGTCTTCGTTTCCCTCTACGAGAAAGGGTTGATCTACCGAGGGTTCTACCTGGTGAACTGGTGCCCCTCGTGCCGCACCGCCATTTCCGACGACGAGGTGGAGCACGCGGAAACGAAGGGAAAGATGTACCATTACCGCTATCCGCTTGCGGACGGGTCCGGGTCCATCACCATCGCCACGACCCGGCCCGAGACCATGCTCGGAGATACGGCGGTCGCGGTGCATCCCGAGGACGGGCGCTACGCGGCGCTGGTGGGCAGGATGGCGAGCCTCCCGCTGACGGGCCGGGAGATCCCGATCATCGCGGATACCCAGGTCGACAGGGAGTTCGGCACGGGTGCGGTGAAGGTCACTCCTGCACACGACCCTGTGGACAACGCGATCGGCCGCCGTCATTCGTTGAAAGAGATCAACATCCTCACCCCCGATGGAAAGCTGAACGACAACGTGCCGGAGGCCTACCGGGGGCTCACCGTCACCAAGGCGCGGGCAAAGGTCGTCGAGGATATCAAGGCTGCGGGTCTCTTTCTGAAGGAAGAAGATCACATCCACCAGGTCGGGCACTGCTACCGCTGCAACACGGTCATCGAACCCTCCCTTTCGGACCAGTGGTTCGTGAAAATGCGCCCCCTGGCGGAGAAGGCGCTGAAGGCATGGGAGGACGGAAAGATCCGGTTCTTCCCGCAGCGGTGGGAGAACACCTACTCCAGCTGGATGAGGAACATCCGCGACTGGTGCATCTCCCGCCAGCTCTGGTGGGGGCACCGCATTCCGGTGTGGTACTGCAAGTCGTGCGGCGCCATGACTGTGTCCCGTACGGACCCCACCGCGTGCGCGAAATGCGGCAGCAGCAATCTCGAGCAGGATCCCGACGTGCTGGACACTTGGTTCTCCTCAGCCCTGTGGCCATTTTCCACGCTGGGGTGGCCGGAGAAAACCGCCGACCTCGCCCGGTTCTACCCCACGACCACGCTGATCACGGCCTACGAGATCATTTTCTTCTGGGTTGCGCGCATGATCATGATGGGCCTGGAGTTCATGGGGGAGGTGCCGTTCCGCGACATCTACATCACGGGCCTCGTCCGCGACAAGCACGGCCGCAAGATGTCCAAGAGCCTGGGCAACGGCGTGGATCCGCTGGAGATCATCGATGAGTATGGGGCGGACGCCCTGAAGTTCACCATGGCGTTCCTCGCGGCGCAGGGCCAGGACGTTCTCTTTGACAAGGAGGCAATGAAGCTCGGCTCGCGGTTTGCGAACAAGATCTGGAACGCGTCGCGATACCTCCTGATGAATCTCGAGGGAAGGACGCTCCTGGATCCCTCCGGCGTCAGGCTCACGGAGGTGGACCGGTGGATCAGGCATCGGTTGAACGCAGCGGCAGCCACGGCACGCGCGGCCCTGGAGGGCTATCGTTTCAACGAGGCCGCGCAGGCCGTCTACGAGTTCATCTGGAGTGATTTCTGTGACTGGTACATCGAGGCGGCAAAGCTCTCGCTGAATGCCGACGACGCGGAGAAGGACAGGATCGTCACGCTCCTGCTCTCACTCCTGGAGGAATCCCTGCGGCTGGCCCATCCCTTCCTCCCCCTGATCACGGAAGAGATCTACCAGACACTTCCCCGGCACGGGGATTCCATCATGACACAGGCCTACCCGAAGTCGGAATCGCGGAGAGAGGCCCCCGACGCACAGGCACGGTTCGGCTCCCTGCAGGAGCTTGTCCGCGCCGTGCGCACGATCCGTTCCGAGTTCACGGTTCCCCCCGATGCGAAGGTGGATGTCACGGTTCTGACCGAGCCCGGAACCCAGGAGAACTTCAGGACCCATGCGCCGCTTGTGTCGCACCTTGCCGGCGTGCGCCGGCTGGATTTCCAGGATTCACCGCCTTCCGCGCAGGGCGTGATCGCGGCAGCGGGCAAGGGCTTCGAGGTGTTCGTGATGCTCCGCGAGGCGATCGATGCGCCGAAGGAGATTGTGCGGCTGACCAAGGACAGGGAAAAGGCGGAGGCAGAGACCGGGAGAACCAAGGACAAGCTTGCCAACGCGTCATTCGTCGAGCGCGCGCCGAAGGAAGTCGTGGACCGGGAGAAAGAGAAGCTGGCGGACCTCGCCCGGCTCATCGAGAAGATCGACGGGTACGTGAAGGCGCTTCAGGGCCCATGAGGGATCTGAAGGCTGGACTCGCGTCCCTCTACAGAAGGTACAATCGCCGCGAGTTCGTGCACCCGGATCCCCTCGAGTTGGTGTACGACTATGCCGCACCCGAGGACCAGGAGATCGCGGGTCTGGTAAGCGCGTGCCTCGCCTACGGAAGGGTGGCGCAGATCCTCGTGAGCGTCTCCCGGGTCCTGGATCTGATGGGCGGCCGGGGCACGAACGGATCTCCTCATGCATTCCTGGGACGCGTGACGGATCGGGACCTCCGTGAGCTCTTCCGCCCCTTCAAGCACCGGTTCACGACGGGCGATGAGATCGCGGCGCTTCTCATTGCCGTGAAGCGGTCGATCGCCGAGAACGGTTCGCTGGAGGCGCTTTTCGCCGCCGGCATGAAAAGACAGGACGACACTGTCCTTCCCGCCCTCGCGCTTTTCGTCGAGCGCCTTCGCCTCTCCGCCGGGGGCCCGAATGCCTGCCCGACGCTTCTCTCCTCCCCCGTCGACGGGAGCGCGTGCAAGCGCCTGAACTTGTACCTGCGCTGGATGGTGCGGCGCGACCGGGTCGACCCGGGGCCGTGGCATCGGGTGCCCAGGAACAAACTGGTAGTGCCTTTGGACACACACATGTTCAGGATCGCCCGTGCGCTCGGCCTCACCCGTCGGAGGCAGGCCGACCTGAAGACGGCGGTCGGCATCACGCAGGCATTTGCCCGGCACAGCCCGAGGGACCCGGTTCGCTATGACTTCTGCCTGACCCGGCTGGGGATCAATCCCGCGTGCAGGGATGAGGACTTCGAGTGCCTTCTCCAAGGTCGCGCATAGAGATCCGCTCCGCCGGCGCTGCCCCCGCTGCTCTGGCCCCGATCAACCCAGCAGGCGATGGAGCAGCTCGACACGGCTGTTCACGTGCAACTTGTAGTAGATGTGCTGAATGTGAGTCTCCACAGTTCGCGTGCTGATCATGAGGAGGGCGGCAATCTCGTGAAGAGGCAGCCTCCTGCACAGCAGCCCCGCGATTTCCGCTTCCCGCTTGCTCAACAGCTTGCTTTGCCGGGCCAGCTCGGCTGCGAACAGGTGGTCAGCGGGAATCCTTTCCAGCCGCTCGTGGAGTGAATACAAGTTCACAATATGCGGGCGCAGGGCCAGCATGATGGCCTCATCCCTGCTGCTGATCCTTGCCGTCCCGACCCGTGTGAAACAGATGTTGATCCCGCCGATGCCGTCCGCGTCCCATACGGGGATCCCCGCGGAGAGATCTATTCGAAGGAGCCCGTGAATGAAATCCCGCACGAACTCATTGTCCGCATGCTTCGCCTGCCTCCAGTCCACTTGGTACGTGAGCGACGACCGGTCCATGTAGAGTCTTGCGATGTCCTCGTGGAAATAGCGATCGCAATACGCGCGAACCGCATTCTCAGGAGCACCGTTGTGCTCGACGGACACGACGATCGTTCCTGAAGGATGAAGCGCCGCCCTGCACGCAAACGCGTGCTCGCAAGGAATAAGGCGCGGGAGCTCCTCGGCGGCCCGGCGAAGCATCTGACGAAGGTCGGGCGCATCTTCGCAGGCACCGGTAAAGTCCCACATTTTGCGCCATGGCAACAACTTGCGTTCTGCCATGCCCGGGACTTCCTTTTCGAGGAAGAGTGTAGCATGAGGAACACGGGCCCGCAACGGGTCGATACGTAGGTCTGTACGGATGGCAGCGGGCGGAAGGCATGACAGAATCCGAAGTGGTGCGAAGTCTCGAGAAGCGTCGGGGCGGGGTACTCAAGCACCACAGAACTCGGCGAATGCGGTGACTTCCCAAGCCCCGGCAAAGGGGGCTCGTATGAGCCAAACGTGCATTCAGAATCTTGCAGTCCTCGTACTCTTCGGTGCCGGTGTGGTCTCATTCGCCCAACCCAGCACAAGTCCAAGTCAGATGGAGTCACCAGGAGCGACAGCAGACAAAATTCCTACCTTTCTGATACATCTCCTGCCGGCCTTTACTGTGCCGTTTGGTGAATCGGCCTCCTATTTCTCCTTCGGCGGAGGCGTGCATATCGGTGCGGAGTATCGATTTCCTTTCTTCCCGTATCTCTTCGTGCTGGGCGGCCTCGGCTACGATTACGCACCCCTCAAGCTGTCCGGAGTCTCCGTGTCGTTTCCCAACGCGATTCTGGGTGCAGGACTTCAGTTCCAGGTCACGCCCTGGCTGATTTTGAAGTCGTACGTTGCCGGCGGTTATCAATACGGCTTCCTGAACAGTGCCAGCACCCTCGTTGCCAGCGGCAACCCCTGCGTCGTCGCGGGAGCAGGCATGCTCTTTCCGATTGCTGAATCATACAGCATCGAGGCCGGGGGAATGTACAGGTACTTTGCCGGTACCTACAATGGAATCGGCGCCTATGTCGGCGCGGCTATGCATTTCTTGCAGTCGGTCCAGCGCGCCGCACCTGTGCTCAAAGAAATACCGAAAGGCCTGTCGATCAGCGCCGTCCAGTTCGATCCTGTCTTCTCGCTCCTGCGCAAGTACTATGACACCCACGCTATCGGTCAGGTTGAAGTCAAGAACATCGGGAAAACGTCGATCACGAACCTCACCCTGAACCTGCTCATCCGCAAGTACATGGACGCACCGCGCAAATGCGCCGACTTGAAAGAGCTCAAACCGGGAGAGTCGAAAACCATTGCCCTTACTGCGCTCTTCAACGAGAGCATGCTCGACATCACAGAGGAGACAAAGGTGACGGCGGAAGTCACTTGCTCGTACTCCCAAGGCGGGGCGGCTCTCAGCGAGAGCGAGTCGCCCACTGTTCGGGTCTACGGCCGCAATTCAATGACGTGGGACGATAACAACAAGGCCGCGGCATTCGTCACCGCGAAAGATCCCGCCGTCCTGATCTTTTCGAACAATGTCAACTCGTTCGTGAAGCCGTTGATGAACCCCGCTGTCAATCAGAAACTCCAGGCGGCGCTTGCCATTCATGAAGCGCTGCGGCTCTACGGGGTGAGCTACGTGGCCAACGCCATCTCGTACGCGGATGTCTCGCAGAACAAGGCCACGGTGGACTACCTGAAGTTCCCACGGCAGACTTTCGAATACCGCTCGGGCGACTGCAGCGACCTTTCCATCCTCTACTGCGCCTTGCTCGAGTCGATGCAGGTCGAAACCGCCTTCATCACGATTCCCGGCCATATCTTCATGGCGGCAAATCTGGCAATGACGCCGGATGAAGCCAAGAAGGTTTTCACGTCCACGGACAATCTCATCTTCCGCGACAAATCCACCTGGCTCCCGATCGAGATCACGCTGAGATCGGGGGATTTCCTTGCGGCCTGGGCGGAGGGTGGCAAGGAGTGGCGCGAGAACAGCACCCGGCAGCAGGCGGACTTCTGGCCGATCCGGGAGAGTTGGAAAGTCTACGAATCTGTGCAGTACCCCGGCAGCAGCACTGTCAACGTTCCTCCCGAGGGCAAGGTCGCCGCCGCATTCAAGGAGGTGTCTGACAGGTTCGTGATGCAGGAGATTTCTGCCCGGGTTGCTCAACTGCAGGCCAAAATCCGCAGTTCGAATAACAGCCCGAAGGCACTGAACGATCTTGGCCTGCTCTATGCACGGTATGGCCTGTACGACAACGCGGAAAGGCAATTCAAGCAGATTCTCACCGCAGGGGAATACCTGCCAGCGCTCGTCAACCTCGGGAATATCAGCTACGTGAAGCATGATACAGAGTCCGCCATCCAGTACTACGAGAGAGCAACTCGGAAAGACCCCCACAATGCAACCGCACTTTTGGGGCTGGCCCGTGCAAACCAGGAAACCGAGAATTACGGTGCGGCGAAAAAGTACTATGCCCAGCTCAAGACGGTGGATCCGAACCTCGCGCAGCAGTTTGCCTATCTCGAGCTCAAGGGAGAAGAGGCGACCCGCGCGGCAGATATCAGTGGAGCAAACGAGGTGATCGTATGGGCGGAGCAGTGAAACCCATGGCATCCAAGTTGAGTCTGGGCTGCGCAATACTGATCGGCGCCGCTCTGTTTCTCTTCATCCTGGCGGGATGCCCCACCTCGGCACTCCTCACCGAAGTGAAGTACCGATCTGAGGGAACGTACACTCAGCTCGCCTCACTTTCGCTTCCGGGCGCGACCCTGAGTCCCGCTTTCTCGCCCTCGGTGACGACGTACGCCGTGTCCGTTCCCTATGCGACCACATCGATCACACTTACGCCAATGGCATACAAATCAGACGCCTCCATCACCGTAAACGGAACTGCGGTGCAGTCGGGAAGCGTCTCACCTGCTGTCGCGCTGAGCGTGGGGAGCAATACGATCACCATCCAGGTGACATACCCCAATACAGCCACCATGACGTACACCGTGAAAGTCACGCGGCTGTCTCAGGTCGACCTCACCTCGCTCGCTCTTACAGCCTCGCCGCTAATGAATCTGACTCTCTCCCCGGCGTTTCGGCCCCTCGTCAGCTCGTACACTCTAGCCGTGGCGTACACCTGTACGAGTGTTACCATCACGCCGACGCCTGCGGATCCTGCGGCGAATGTCACGATCAATCCTCCCAACCCCATTGCGGCACCCAACGTGGGCAGTACCACCACGGTCACGATCGTCGTGACATCGCCGGATGGAAAGGGGTCCCATACCTACACAATCGTGCTGTCGCGCGCGGCGCTCTCGTATGTTCTCGATACGAATTGGGGATCTTCGGGCCGTGTCGGGTCTGATCTGTCAGGCATTGGCTGCCTCTACGCCCCCAGCTCCATCGCGGTCGCTGCTGGACAAGTCTATATCTTCGATGGGAACAACTACCGGATCCAGAACTTCACCACATCAGGAAGTCCTGTGCAGCGCTGGGGATCGTATGGCGGCGGCGCCGGTCAGTTCTATGACAGCAATGGGGGCGTTGCATACGATAGCGGAAGAGGATACGTCTATGTTGCCGCCAATAACGTCGTGCAAAAATTCAACGCCAGCAATGGCACGTTCGTACAACAGTTCGGGTCGGGCCTTTCCTGGAGTATGAGACTTGCCTGTGATTCGTCCGGCAACGTCTTTGTTGCGGATCAAAATAACAATAGAGTCCTCAAATTCGATCAATACGGGAGCTTAATAACTAGTTGGGGGTCCTATGGCAGCGGGAGCGGACAATTCGACAACCCGATGGGGATTGCAATTGACAGCGCCTCGAATGTGTACGTCGCCAACCGATGGGGCGGCCGAGTCCAGAAGTTCACAAATGACGGTGTCTGGCTCCTCGATTGGCCAACGCCGTCTTTTAGCCAAATCCAGGGAATGGCTGCGGATAGCTCCAATAATATCTACGTCGCAGGTTGGAACCAGACCCAGAAGTACAATAGCAGCGGCGTTTCACAAGGTTCGGCATGGAGCAACCCACTAAATGCCGCAACGGACATCGCGACCGATTCCGCAAATCTGTACTATTTGTGCAGCGCAGACTACAGGGTACACAAGACCGATATGCTTGGAGTCGACAATCCGAGTGCAAGCTGGGGCTCGGATCTCTTAACGGCCGCCAGCTCGTTGAACGCTCCGCAAAGGGTTGCCGTCGATTCTTCCAAGAACATATATGTCGTAGATCTCAACAACAATCGTGTTGAGAAATTCGGCCCCACGGGCACCTATCTGTGGACGTCAAGCGGCACAACCTTGAATCAACCCTATGGAATTGCCCTGGACGCCTCAGCGAATGTCTACGTCGCAGACTCGGCCAACAACAGGATCGCGAAATTCAACGGCGGCACCGGGGTGTTCGATGGTACCTGGAGCGCAGGCATAACCGCCAGCAACCCGCGCGGAGTTGCCTTTGACGGAGCCGGGAACGTCTATGTGGCGGATCACAACAGAATCTCAAAACTGCTTGGCTCAGGGGCATTTTCGACATCCTGGGCGCTGACATATGACCCATGCGCCGCGGCGGTCGACTCGTCCGATAATGTCTATGTTGCTGATCCGAGCAACTACAGGATTCAGAAGTTTACCAACACCGGAAGCCTGATGCTTCAATGGGGATCTCAAGGGTCCGGGAATGGTAAGTTCAATAAGAACGTCACGGACGTTGCGGTTGACCCGACAGGAGGCGTTTTCGTTGCGCAGTGGGACTTCTTCATGCAGAAGTTCGACTCTAGCGGAGCGTATCTGTTGACTCTTCCGTCCTCGAACTGGGATGCGTTCGGACCACGGTGGATTGTCGGTGCGGCTGTTGATGCCTCAGGAAATGTCTACCTTGTCGACAGCTCCGACATGTCAGTACGAAGGTACAAGCCGCAATGAGCCGGTGCAGGAGGAGAGTATGAAGGTCAGCAGGTGCATCCAAGTAGTTCTCCTGCTTGTCGTGTTGTCGATCATTGCTTCGGGCTGCGATTTTCTGCAAAATCAGGGCAGCGCAGCAAGCCCATTCAAGTTGAACAAACTGGTCATGACCGTGCAGGGAAAAGGTAACATCATCGCGCAACCCGCACCACTCTCGGACGGCACCTACCCGGCGGGGACGACGGTGCAATTGAAAGCGGTGGGGGATCTGCGAAATAGCCTCTGGCGGTTTGTTATGGCAATCCAGTTTGCCACGTCCGGAGCCGTCGACGCGCTGAACGTCTCCATGTTCAGCCAATGGACAGGAGACATCGTCAGCAGCACGAATCCTGTCTCGCTGCAGATCAACAAGGATACCCAGGTGCAGGCTGTCTTCGGTCGTTTCGGCGTGACGAGCATCACCACGCCAGGCGGAAAGCCGGATGGTACCACACCTCCGCCCTACGCCGAAATCCTCTACAATTCGGGACGTCCCTATCGCGCAAATTTCTACCAGGCTGATCAAACAACCCTGTACATGTCATCCACGTTCATATTTAATTCCGCGGGAAAATGCACGGTGGTGTACGCCCGAGATCCGGGGGGTACTTTGCAGTCGGCCACGAACTACTCCTACACGGCCTCAGGCGATTATGACAAGATGACAGTGCAGACCAGCGGATACACGACGACAATCCAATATGGCTATGATTCTCTTGGCAGAGTTTCTTCGATGAGAATGATATCGGGCTCTTCATGGTCCCAGGACATGTACTGCACCTATGACGACAATGGCATCCTTCAGCAAATGGATGTTTATTTTAACGGAACCTACGGCTACTATCTTTGTACGCACGATTCCAACGGCAACATCACCGAGATGAGCCAATACGATCAGAACGGTCAGTCAGTGGCTGGTTACAGCATTTCATTGGTCTATGACACGAACGGATTGATGAGTCAGACGACCATGCCAAATCAGGGCTCTGGGGGGTCCTCGACTGTCAACCTTGGATGGCAGCCTCTGTAGGGACCTGGGCTCAACGTTTCGCGCGCCATTCCTCCAGGACGCGAGCGTGATCAAAGGCGAATGACAGGCCGCTTATTTCGCTGAGCGGGACGACCCGCACGCTGGCCGCGTCGTCCCCTGCCCGGGGCTCGCCTTCTGCCCGAGCGCTGAACACCGTCGTGATGGTATGAAACCGCGGATCCCGGGAAGGATCCGAATACGTGTGGAACTGCTCCAGGTCCACGAGCTCCAGCCCGGTCTCTTCCCGTGCCTCCCGGCGCACCGCCTCCTCCAGGCTCTCCCCGTAGTCGACGAACCCTCCCGGAAGGGCAAAACCGAGCGGCGGGTTGCTCCGCTCGACCAGCACGATTCCGCCCGGGATTTCTATCAGGGCATCGACTGTCACGAATGGTCCCCAGATCAGCACGTCGAGAAAGTGCCGCAGGTACCCGCGCACGGTCTTCTCGAAAGGCTTGAACGCCTTCTCCTCAGGGCAGCACAGGAAGATCCGGCGCAGGTTTGACTCGCCCGTCCGGGCGACGCGGATCGCCTCCTGCACGAGGATTTTCCCCGAGATCACCGGTGAGAAGCCCTGGGGTACCCCGAATGCCGGCAGCGCGAGAGTCTCCAGGCGGCGCACGACAGCCTCCATAAGTCCCGCGGCGCACGTTGCGCGGATCCGCTGCTCGTCCAGCGGCATTCCGGGCTGCGGTGCGGCATCCAGTTCCGAGACTGCAAGCTCCGCGCCCGCCGCATCGGCCGGGCTTTTCACGACGACGATCTGCACTCCGCGTACATACATGCAGGGATGATACCTTTCTCCGCGGCCACGTGCTACCATGCCCACCGTGACTCCCGAGATCGTGTTCGAGAACGTCAGCTTCCGGTATCCGGACGGCGCCGCGGACATCTTTGCCGGCCTCGACCTTGAGCTGCCGCCCGGCATCGTGTCGCTGGTCGGGCAGAACGGCACGGGGAAGTCCACGCTGCTTCTTCTTGCCTCAGGCCGTGTGCTCCCCACGAAAGGACGCATCCAGATCCGCGGCGTCGATACGAGCGATCTCAAGAGCGAAACGGATCGACAGAGACTCGTCTCATTCATCTATCAAAACATGGAGTTCGAGACGGAGGAGCCGATCGGCCAGCTTCTCCAGTTCGTAAAGGAAAACGGCCTTCTGAAGGAAGGCAATGCCGACGCCGTCGCCGAGCTGGTCGATGTATTCGAGCTGAAGCCGATCCTGGCGCGGCGCACGCAGGAGGTGAGCAAGGGCGAGCTGCAGCGCACAATCCTCGCTTTCAGCCTTCTGTACGGCTCACCGCTCCTGGCAATGGACGAGCCCATTTTTGCGCTGGAGGACCGGCAGAAGAAGCGGGCCATGGCTCACCTCGCAGGGCTGGCGCGCACGGGACGGGTGAGCATGTACTACTCGGTCCACGAGCTGGATATTTCCCGGGATTACTCGGATCACATCCTGCTCTTCTCGAAGGACGCGCCCCTGCGGATCGGCCCGACGCCGCAGATCTTCACGAGGCAGGTCATCGAGAAGGCCTACGAGGTGCCCTTCGACATGCTGAAGAAACGGGAAGAGCTGTATCGGAAGTACCTGGTCGAACTGTTGCGCGTGCGCGGCGAAGGTTGATACTCACCTTCGATACGCGTGCAGCACTTTCCTGACCGCCGCGACGCACGTTTCCGCGTGAGCCTTCTCCCACGTGGGGTGCAGGGCGAGCACGAGGGTTCTCCTGCGGACCGCCTCGGCATTCGGGCACCGCTTCGTCCCCCGTCCTGAGAAAAGCGGCTCCTCGTATGACTCTGGCCAGGACCCTCCGGCGTCCGGGAGGCCTTCCGCGAGAAGCGCCGCGCTGATCTCCTGCGGGTCACAGGCGAGCTTCTCGAGGTCCAGCTGCAGGGGATATTTCCAGTACGCATTGCGGCGTTCCTGGGTATTGAGCGGCAGGCAGCGTACGCCGTAGAGCTGGGAAAATGCGTGGTCGTAGATTTTTGCAAATCCATGGCGCCGCGAAAGATTCCATGAATCCATCCGGGCCAGCTCGTTCGCCCCGATGATCGACTGGATCTCCGAGAGGCGGTAGTTGAAGCCCGCACGAACGTGGGATGCCGGCCCCGACCCCTCATGTTCGCGCCCGTAGTCCCGCAGGGACCGGCAGGCGCGTGCCACCTCCGGGAGTGCGGTCACGACCATGCCGCCCTCCCCTCCCGTGGAAACGTGCTTCCCCTGGGAAAAGCTGAAGCATCCCGCATCGCCGAGGGCCCCGACCTTGCCGCCGCGATGCTCGCCGCCCGCGCACTGGGCGCAGTCCTCCACCACCACGAGCCCCCGACGGCGGGCCGTCTGCAGAATCCTGTCCATGTCGCATACCACGCCGTAGAGGTGCACGGCGATCAGCGCCCGTGTTCGCTCCGTCAGGTGCGGCTCGATGCCGCGCGGGTCCAGGGTCTGATCGTCGGACACGTCGCAGAAAACCGGGACCGCCCCCGCATGGAGGACGGCCAGGGAAGTGGAGATGAAGGTGTGGGAGGGCACGAGAACCTCGTCTCCGGGACGGACGCCGAGGGCGAGAAGCGCCATGTGCAGCGCCGCGGTGCCGCTCGAGCAGGCCACGGCATGCGCCGCGCCGACCCACGCGGCCCAGCGCTGCTCGAACTCAGTTCCCTTCGTTCCCGACCACGAGGCGACCTTGCCCGTGCGCAGCGGCTCCAGGATATCGGAGAGGGTCCGTTCAGCGAACAACGGCCACGGCGGGAAGGGTTCCTTTGCCGTCTTCTCCCCGCCGTGGAGGGCCAGCTCTTCCCGCACCGGGTCGGCCTCCTCATCTCTTCAGCGCGATCAGCCCAACGCCGATCTCCACCAGACATAGTGCGTGGTCTGAAGCTCGCGTTCAATGGGCATCGGGTAGTAGAGCATGGTTTTCGCATCGCCCAGGAAGAAGCCGTACTGCACCATCCGGTAGGGGAAATCGATCGGGGCAATGCGGTCAACCGTCTTGGTCCCCTTGTGGGGGTCCTTCTTCAGCTCGGTGATACAGGAGCGCAGGTGCTCGATGTTGGGATAGGGAAGGTCGCGGACGCTTCCCGTTTCGGGGTTCTCCGCCAGCTCGCCGAGGCTCAACTCGGCGAAGAGGATCTTGGGAACGTGGATGCTGCGCTTCGTGTCCGTCATGAAAGAGCAGAACTCCCGAGGATCGAGGCTGCTCACGACCCGAGGAGCCACCGGGCAGATCTCCTGGTACAGGCGGAACGCCTTGGGGAAGCTCGGAAGCTGCTTCGACGGCGGGATCTCCAGCACGCGCCCGTCACGGGTGGCCAGGTAGAGATTGCCGATGGCAGAAAGCGGCACATGCTCAAGCACGCGGTAGACGGAGAGGTACACCGAGTGCTTCGGCTCGCCGTTGGCGTGCGGAACGCACCGGCTGTCGATCTCCGCCATGGGGAAGTAGTCGCTCGAGAACCCCCTGTCCACGCTGAAATACTGCGCCTGGCCTCGCGACTTCTTCTCCGTGCCCACCGCGTAGTAGGCGCCGAAGTCCATCGGGGTCAGCATGGAAGCGATCAGAGCCTCGGGAATTGTTGAAAGATACAAATGTACAGCCATACGCACCTCCCGAGCCCATAATACAGCGGCTTCCGGCCGAAATCAAATGCAATCACGATTTCTGGCACGATTCAGGAAAATTTATCGAAGAAGATCAGCTCGTCCCGAAGGCCTTTTGCCTTCAGCGCGTTGATCGATGCATCGATGAGGCCCGGGCCGCCGCACAGGTAGGCCTCGTGGTCATCCAGACTGGGAAGAAGCCGCGAAAGCGCCGAGGGAAGCCCGCCCGTTTCTCCCTCCGAGCGGTCGGCAGGAGCCGGGCGCGAGAGCACAGGGATGAACTGGAAGCCCGGCAGGCGGCTCTTGAGGGCACGGATGTCCTCCGTGTACACCAGGTCCGCACGAGTATGAGCTGAATAGAAGAAAACCGCGCGCCTTGGAACGCTCTTCTCTGCCATGTCCATGAGCATCGCCCGGATCGGCGCGATCCCCGAGCCCCCCGCAATGAAGACAATCTGCCGGGTGCTCTCCCGGAGATGGAAGAAACCGAACGGCCCGTTGACGGTGACTTTCTCTCCCGTCCGAAGGCGATCGAATACGTACGAGGTGCATTCGCCCCCCGGCACGCGTGCGAACAGCAGCGACAGGCGGGAGGAGCTCGACGGCGGCGAGGCCATGGAGTACGCGCGGTAAAGGGGACGCGGATCGTCCTCGGATCCGGGCCGGAGAAACTGGACGTACTGTCCGGCGAGGAAGCTCATGCGCGCCGGCTCGAGAAGGTCGAGCTCCACCTCGCGTATGTTCCGCGCAAGATCCCGGATCACGACAACTCGGGACACGTACTGCTGCGCCCTCAGGTAGCCCTGGGGAAGCTCGATCCTCGTTTCTTCCCGTACTCTCAGCTGGCAGGCCAAGTGGACACCCCGTGCCATCTCCTCGGCGCCAAGGATGGCACGTTCCTCGGGCACGTGGTCCGGTGCCCCGGAGAGCACTCGTACACGACACTGTCCGCAGCTCGCCCTGCCGCCGCACGCGGAGGGAATGAAGATCTTCTCCGCCATCGCGGTGAACAGCAGCGGCCGTCCCTCCTCGGCCTGGAGGATTCTTTCGCCGTCGTTGATGATGATCCGCGCGCCGGGGGGCATGGGTCGAGAATAGACACGGATCGGCCGTGTGACAATGCATAGGCATGGAGGCCGAGGGCGAGCGCGTACAAGGACGCCTTGGGCGGCAGCTGACCGCGAAGCGGGCAGCGAGAGCCTACGGCAGCGAGCCCCGTTGACCCTGCGGCCGTCACCGTCTACACTCCCGCCGTCACCGCAGGCACGGTACCCCGTGCCGTGGGTGACATTTTCATCCGTCGGAGAACGAGTGGAAAACACCGCCATCTCGGCACTGCTGCAGAAGATCCTCCTCGTCCCCATGGTCGCCCTGTGGGCATTCCATCTCTATCAGAGGAAGTTCCGGGACGCCGGCACGCGCAAGCGGATCGCCACCCTTTTCCTCACGATGGTAATCATCGGGGCGTGGATCGCCGCGTGGCTGTTCACGCGATACGGCATCCGCGATGAGTGGCTGATCGCCGTCGCCGCGCTGGCCGCGGCCGTCATCGCCTGGCAGCGCCGCCTGATGCTGCCCTTCCGCCGCCGGTGCGCCCGGTGCGGAAAGCCGCTTTCATTCACGCGCATGTTTTCATGGGATTCAAATACTTGCGAGGCCTGCGAGCCTCCCGCAACGGAAGGAGAGACAACCCGATGAAGAACCGGAAGCTTTCGATGCCGTTCTGGTGCGTGGCCAATCCGGTCGGCGACCCGTTCGGCCGGGCCATCATGGACCGCATCCCCTCGGTGGAGGTGGCCGACCTGCTGTGCAAGGCGCGGGAGGAGAAGCTGATCGATTTCACCTCCGCGCACGACGATGACCTGGTTGCCTGGGATCCCCACCACCTCGAGGACGACCTCGATCCCTCGAGCCCCGCATCCAAGATCCTGACCACGATCAAGGAGAAGCTCGATGCCGTCGAGCTGAAGGTGGCGATGATCACCTGCAGTCTCCACGAGAACCCCCTCTTCAGGAACGGCGGGCTCACGAACCCCAACCCCGAGGTGCGGATGCTTGCCGCGCGCAAGGTGATGAGAACGATCCGCATCGGCAACTTCCTCGGCGCCGAGTACCTCACCTACTGGGTTGCCCGGGACGGGTTCGAGTGTCAATTCTCGGTCCCCTGGGAGCGGAACTACCGCTACCTGATCGAGGGTCTGAATCTCGCCGAACGATACGCGAAGGAGCAAAACGGCACCGTCCGTCATGGGACCATCGAGCCGAAGCCGAACGAGCCGCGCGGCGAGATGTACGTTCCCACGACGGGGCACGCCCTTGGTCTCATCGCCATGCTCAATGATCCCTTTTTCTGGGGCGTGAACCCCGAGGTCCTCCAGCACGAGGGGATGACCGGCCTCAGCGCGGAAGTGGCAGTGGCCATGGCCGTGCACGCGAAGAAGCTGTTCTTCCTCCACGTGGGAAACCAGAAGCCCGGCCAGTTTGACAACGACCTGCCCATGCTCGTCGGCATGGACGGCATCAAGGAGATGGTGGCGGTTCTCTGGCTCCTGGACCGCATGGACTGGCAGGGGCATATCGAGTACGACAACCACATCCTCCGGACAGACACCGCGCCCGGCAAGGAGAACAGCACGCGCATCCGCATGGACTTCATCCGGCAGAACGTGGAGAACTACCGCATGGCGGAGAAGAAGGCCCACGACATCGCCGGGGATCCCGACCTGGCGAAGATGATGTCCGCCCTCTGGGACAGGGAGCCGGGAATGGCGAAGACCCTTGCGAAGGGCGATACCACCGAGATCCTGGGTACCGCGCCTGATTATGACAAGGTCAACGGGACGGGTCTGCAGATCGCACGGCTGGATCAGCTGGCCACCCGGCGTTTGCTCGGGATGTGAGGGCGCTCGCACTCACCCGCGCATCCAGATGAGCCCGGCACTCACGATCCTCACGATTCTGGGGGCAGTAGTCCTCGGTCTGCTGCTCCCTCGGGTGCCGGCGCTCAGGCCGCTTCCCTCCACTCACGCATTCGGCGCCGTGCGCATGTGCGTCCTTGCCGCGATGGTCGCGGCAATGGGGTTCCGCATCGGACGGACGGACGAGGTGATCCGAAGCGCCGCCACCCTGGGGGTTGCCTCGCTTGTCTTTGCGGCCGCGACCATGGCCGGAACCCTGATCGTCCTGTCGATCGCCTTCGCCTATCGGCGGGCGGGCGGGAGTGAAAAAGCGACTCCCCACCAGCACTCCGGAGACGGGGGAGGACTTCTGCGGGAACCGCTGCTGCTCCTGGGAATGCTCGCCGCAGGCTTCCTGGCCGGGCTCCTGCTTCCGATCTTCCCGGACGCCAACGGGGAACAGCTCATCACCGGACTCCTGTACGCGCTCCTCGTGTTTGTCGGTATGGGACTAGGGACGAGCGGGATCCGCCCGGCACAGATCCTCTCACATCCTGACCTTCTCCTGATACCTCTGGGGACAATGGTCGGATCGCTTGCCGGTGGGCTTGCTGCCGGGCTCGCGCTGAACATCCGTCCCGGCGCGGCACTGTCCCTTGCGTCGGGCTTCGGGTGGTACTCGCTCTCCGGCGTCATCCTGACCCGGCTGGACAGCCCGGGCCTCGGTGCCGTGTCGTTCCTCTCCAACATGCTCCGCGAATCGATGGCGCTGATCCTCATCCCGATTCTCGCCCGCACGCGGTATCCCTCTCTTGCCATCGGCGCAGGGGGAGCAACCAGCATGGACGTCACGCTTCCGCTGATCGAGAAGAACTGCGGCCCCAGTTCGGTGCCGCTCTCCATCGCTTCCGGGGGTGTGCTGTCCCTCAGCGTCCCCTTCCTCGTGCCGCTTCTCTTCAGGATTGGTCTCTAGAGAGATCCGTTGTCGTACGGACCGGTCCACTTCTCCCGCCTCCCTCCGCGAGGTATAGTCGGCGCGATGAGACTCCGGGACATCCCGTCGGAGACATCGACACTGCCCAGCGCCCTGCCGCGCCTCCTCCCCGGAGGAGATGCCGGGGTGCTGCTCCTCCACGGCTTCACCGGCACGCCCCGCGACCTTGCGGGCCTCGCTGAGCACCTCCACGCCGCGGGTTTCACCGTGGGCATTCCGCGGCTGCCGGGCCATGGCACCAATGGCCGGGATTTCCTGCAGACGGACTGGCGGGACTGGCTGCGCGCGGCGGTCGATGCCTGGCTCGACCTGCGGGCCCGATGCGATACCGTTCACCTCGTCGGACACTCCATGGGTGGAGTACTCGCCGTGCTTCTGGCGTCGCGCTTCCCGGCCGCACGTCTCGTCCTGCTCGCGCCCGCCTTCCAGTTCACCAACCGCCTCCTGCCCTGGTCCCTGCTCATCGGCCCGTTCGTGCGAAGGGTCCGCTGGCAGGCGACCGCTCAGCAGGTCATGTCTGACATGGACTACGCGGCTCTTTCCCGGGAATACTGGCAATGGCGCTACCCCCGGCAGGGGACTTCCTACCTCCGACTTCGCCGGTTGGCCGTTCGTTCTCTGAGCCGGGTCACCTCCGAGACTCTGATCATCGTAGGAAAGGCGGACAGGAACGTGCCGTCGACCGTGGTCCCATTCCTCGAGAAGCGGATGACCTCAGCGGCGACCCGGCACCTGGTGTACGGCAACGCATCGCACCTGCTCTTCACGGGCCCCGACGCGGAAGAGATTCGCTCGAAGGTCAGCGGTTGGTTGACAGCACCGGCGGCAACCGTTACCTTCCGCCCATGAGCAGGATCGCTGTCATCCCCGGAGACGGGACGGGCCCCGAGGTTGTTCGTGAAGGCATCAAGGTACTCACGGCGGCGGCGGGCAGGTTTTCAATTCCGCTCTCCTTCACGACGTTCGACTGGGGGGGCGCGCACTACCTGAAGACCGGGGAAACGCTCCCCGATGACGCTGTGCAGACCCTGCGCGGCTACGACGCCATTTTCCTCGGCGCCATCGGCCATCCGGACGTGAAGCCGGGGATACTGGAACAGGGAATCCTCCTCCGTCTCCGCTTCGAGCTGGACCAGTACATCAACCTGCGCCCCGTGCGGCTGTATCCGAACGTGGAGACCCCGCTCGCAAACAAGAGACCCGAGGACATCGATTTCGTGATCGTGCGGGAGAACGTCGAGGGCCTGTACATCGGCTCCGGCGGTTTCCTCAAGAAGGGGACTCCCGACGAGGTGGCGATCCAGGAAATGGTGTACACGCGGAAGGGCGTCGAACGCTGCGTCCGCTTCGCATTCGACCTTGCCCGCCGGCGCAACCGCCGCAAGAAGCTCACCCTGTCGGGAAAGACCAACGTTCTCACCTACGCGCAGGACCTCTGGTACCGCACGTTCATGGAGGTCGCCAAAGAGTATCCCGACGTGACACCCGACTACGCGCACATCGACGCAACGACCATGTGGATGGTGAAGAACCCCGAATGGTTCGACGTCATCGTCACGGAGAACATGTTCGGCGACATCATCACCGACCTCGGTGCCATGATCCAGGGCGGGATGGGGGTGGCGGCTGGGGGGAATCTCAACCCCCAGGGTGTTTCGATGTTCGAGCCGATCGGCGGCTCCGCGCCGAAGTACACCGGCCAGAATGTCATCAACCCCGTTGCCGCAATCCTCGCGGGAGCAATGCTGCTCGAACAGCTCGGCCACCAGAAGGCCGCCGACGCGGTGGAGAAGTCGGTGATGGCCGCAATCGCCCGGATGAAAAGCATGGCGGCCGGCAAGATGGGCTATTCGACGAGCCAGATCGGCGACATGGTCGCCGCGGCTCTCTGAGCAGCGGTTTCGGTCGCCGCTGCGCTGGATGCCCTACACTCCGGCGCAGGACTCCCGGACGATGAGGGTCGTTTTCAGGACCACTTCCTCCAGGTACTTCCCGGCCTTCGTGCGATCCGTAATCTGGGCGAGCAGGTAATCGAAGGCCAGCATCCCCATTGTGTAGCTGGGCTGACTCACGGTTGTGAGGGGGGGACTGGTGTATTCCGCCCACACCGGGTCATCGAACGCGATAAGTGAGATGTCCTGGGGCATGCGGAGCCCGCTTTCCTTGAGCGCGAGCATGCATCCGCTGGCCATGGGCTCGTTGCAGACGAATATGGCGCTCGGCCGCTCTTTCAGCATCAGCAGCTCCTGGGTCGCGGCGAATGCCCGGTCCTTCAGGAATCGGCCGTCCTTCACGAGGGTGGCGCGCACCCTCAGCCGGTTTTCCCGGAGAGCCTGCGCGTAACCGGCGAATCGTTCGTCGCTGGTCTCCACTCCGTCAATGCCCTTGATGATGGCGATCCTGGTGTGCCCCAGGGCCGCCAGGTGTGTGACTGCCTCCGCGGCGCCGGCCCGATTGTCGACGCGAATGCTGGGCGCGCGGAGGCCGGGAATATGGCGGTCAACGAGCACGACAGGGGTCCCGCCGCGGGACAGCCTCGCGAGGAAGGAATGATTGTCCAGGGTCGGGCAGATGATCAGGCCGTCGATGCTGCGCTCCACGAGCGTCCGCAGGTAGGCCTTCTCGTTGTGGGACTCTTCATCGCTGTTGCACAGCACGATGCTGAACCCGTCGCGGGCGGCCCGGTCCTGGATGCCCCGGACGAGGGTCGTCCAGAAGAAGGTCGTGATGTCCGGGATGAGGACCCCGACGGTCCTGGTGAGCCTGGTCTTCAGTGCTCGGGCGATCACGTTCGGTGAATACTGCACGGCCTTCGCGGCCGCCTTCACCTTGCGCCGCGTCGCCTCGCTGTACGAGCCGTAATTGCCGAGGACTCTCCCCGCCATTCCCGCGGACACCCCGGCTCTCCGTGCAACGTCCCTCAGGGTCGGTCGTCCCGCCATGGTGAAAGTATAACGTTCTACCAGAATATCCTCAAGAGGCTTGACAACGGCGGACCGGGGGGTCTATAAAGGGACCCGAGGCACACCATGCAGGCATCAGCCGACCCTTCGACAGCTCCGCTGGTGGAAATGAAGGGGATCGTGAAAAGCTTCCCCGGCGTGCGGGCCCTCGACCACGTGGATTTCTCCCTTCGCGCCGGGGAGGTGCACATGCTCCTGGGGGAGAACGGCGCCGGCAAGAGCACGCTCATCAAGGTGCTGAGCGGCGCCTACACCCGCGACGAGGGGGAGATCTCCATCCGCGGCAGGCGGGTGGAAATCCACAGCCCCATGGATCCCCTCGAGCTCGGCCTTCGTTTCATCTACCAGGAGCTCAACCTGGTTCCCCAGCTAGACATCGCCCGCAATATGTTCCTCGGCGGAGAGCCGAGGAGCCTCGGTTTCGTGCGGCAGCGCGAGCTGTACGATACGGCGGCGCTGTATCTGGAAAAGTTCCACATGAACCTCGACCCGCGGGCGATCGTCGGCCGGCTGAGCGTCACTCAGCAGAAGCTCGTGGAGATTGCGCGCGCGCTTGTGAAGGACGCGCAGGTCCTCGTGCTGGACGAGCCCACGGACGTGCTGGAAGACCGGTCCCGGCAGGACCTCTTCGGCGTCATCAATGATTTGAAAAAGAGCCACAACGTGGGATTCGTCTACATCTCCCACCGCTACTCCGAGGTCCACCAGCTCGGGGACCGGGTAACCATCCTGAGGGACGGGAAGAACGCCGGCACCTTCAATACCGCTGACATCACGCTGGACCAGATCATCGAGAAGATGATCGGCAGGAGGATCGAGGCCCAGTATCCCAGCCTCGGGCCGGCGCGCGCGGAAGAAGCGCTGCGCATCGAAGGCATCCGGCAGAAGGAGAAGCTCAAGGGCATCTCGCTGAAGGTGCGCAAGGGCGAGATCGTGAGCGTGACCGGCCTCATGGGCGCGGGCAAGACCGAGCTCGGCCGGGCGATCTGCGGGATCGATCCCTGCGATGCCGGCGAGGTGTACGTCGAGGGCCGCAAGGTGAGGTTCTCCACGCCGGAGAGAGCCATCCAGTCAGGGCTCGCCTACCTCACGGAGGACCGCAAGACTCTCGGCCTCATCCAGGCCCACAGCATCCGCGACAACTACGGGCTGCCCAGCTCCGCACGGCTCACCAGGTTCGGCTTCATCGATCACGGGGCGATCAACCGCGAGACCGAGGTGTTCATGCAGAAGCTGAACATCAAGGCGCCCAGCCGCGAGACCCGGGCAGGCCAGCTTTCGGGCGGCAACCAGCAGAAAGCGGTCGTTGCCAAGTGGCTCGGGACCCGGAGCAGGGTGCTCGTCTTCGACGAGCCGACGCGCGGGATTGACATCCGGGGCAGGTCCGAGGTGTACGCGCTCATGAAGGAGCTCCTCGACCAGGGCATCGGCATCCTGATGCTCACCTCGGACTATAACGAGGCGCTGGAGATGGGACACAGGGTGGTGGTCATGTACCGGGGCCAGATCGTACGGGAGTTCAACCGGGGCCAGGCGACGGAAGAGGACATCCTCCGAACGGCAATCGGGGCCGCGAAAAACTGAAGGCTAGAGGGTAGCAGCATCATGCAGGCGCAGAGCAGGGTTTCGGCGCGTTCCCAGATCTGGAAGGGGCTCCAGCCGCTGCTGGGGCTCGTCTTCATCTACATGGTCTTCTCAGTCGCCTCCGGAACCTTTCGGACCATTGACACCGCGCAGACCATCCTGACCCAGGCGGTGATCCTGGGCACCCTGGCCGCGGGTCCGACAATCGTGCTGATCTCCGGCGGGCTGGACCTGTCGATCGGCTCGTTGTTCGTTCTGGTCGCCGTCGTGGTCGGGCTTCTGCTGAATGCGCACGTTCCTGTCGCCCTGGTCGTCGTCCTCAGCCTGGTCGTCGGGGCGCTGTGCGGCACGCTCAATGGGGCCATCACAGTGGGCACGGGGATCCCGGCGTTCATCGGGACGCTGGGCATGATGAAGGTCTATCGCGGGATTGCCGAGCTCCTTGGCGCCAACCAGGACATGTCGAAGTTTCCCGCCTCGTTCCAGGCCATCGGCTCCGGCTACCTGATCCCCATCAGCATCATGGCGGTGTCCTTCATCCTTGTGTACGTGTTCCTGAGCCGCACGAAAATGGGGTACAACTGCTACGCGATCGGCGGGAGCAACGAGGTATCGCGCCTTGCCGGCGTCCCCGTGAAGCGGTACTACCTCATCTACTATACGATTGGGGGGCTGTTCGCGGGGCTCTCCGCGCTCATCCAGGCATCCCGGCTCAATTTCACGAACAGCTCATGGGGAAACGGACTGGAGCTCGATGCCATCGCGGCGGTCATCATCGGCGGCACAAGCCTCTCCGGCGGCATCGGCGGCATCGGGCGCACCGTCATCGGAGTCCTGATCGTCACCACGCTGAACACGGGCTTGAGCCACCTCGGTGTCAGCTCCTCCTGGCAGAGGATCAGCATCGGGATCGTCATCGTTCTGGCCGTATGGCTGGATGTGGTGCAGCGCAGGAGGGAAATGGGTGCCTAGACCTGTTCGTCGAACAGGGGAAAGAATCTTCGCTGAAGGAGAGGTCCATGAGAAAGATTGCCATCAGTCTCGTGTTCCTGTTGTGCATGACCGGCCTGGTCTTCGCAGGCGGCACCGGTGAAAAGGCCGCAGGGGGAAAGATCACGATCGCGTATACCGGCTACCCGGGAGGACTCACCCCGTTCTGGGCGCAGATGACCCAGTACGTGAAAGAGGCCGCCGCCGCCGAAGGCGTCGACCTCATCGACTTGAGCCCCACCGTGGCGGATGCCGCCCAGCAGAAGGACTCCGTGGACAATGCCATCAACCGCGGCGTCCAGGGCATCATCATCGGCGCCATCGACAACCGTGCCTTCGGTGAATCCCTGAAGAGGGCCGCCGAAAAGAAGATCGTGTGCGTCGCCGTGGACACCGCGATCGACGATCCGCAGATCACCGCTCTCGCGCAGACCGACAACCTCGCCTCCGCACGCGTGCTCGGCCAGTACATGGTCGACCATCTCGCCACCAAGGGCAAGGTCCTCATCCTCGGCGGGACACTGGGACACCAGACCGGCGATGCGCGACGTGACGGCGTGAAGCAGGTGCTGGAGGCCAACGGGTTCGAGGTGATTTTCCGCGCGGCCGACTGGAACGACACGAAAGCGCTGGAGATCGCGACGAACGAGCTGCAAGCCAATCCTGACATCGTGGCTGTCTTCGGCTGCTGGGATCCCGGCGCCCTGGCCGGCCTCGCGGCGGTAAAGCAGCGCGGCCTGCTGGGCAAGGTGAAGGTGTTCGGATTCGACGGCCTGCCCGCGGCGTTCAAATCCATCAAGGACGGCGAGCTCACCGCCACGATCAAGCAGGACAACAAGCAGATGGCCCAGGTCATCGTCCGCAGCGTCGTGGCCCAGATCAAGGGACAGCAGGGAGTGAAGAAGCTCCTCATCGACGGCTTCGTGATCGACAGCTCGAACGTGGACAAGTACCTCTAGGGCTGTTCCCCCGGGAACACGCGAGGCCCCCGGACCGCCGGGGGCCTCCGTGTTTCCAGCGATCGCGGGCGTCGCGGACTGTGTACACGGCGGCCGCGTTGGTATATCATCCGGTGCCGACCGGTGAACCCGGCGCCGGCACACGCCGCATGCTTTTCAGCGAAGACCGCCTGCTTATATTCTGGAACAACCGACCCAAGGAAATCCCCCCGCGTCCCCGGAGTCCCGAGCAGTTCCCCGAGCACGATGCCCGCCGATGGTACGACATGGAATACGCCGGCTGGGGCGTGCGCAAGGATGGCATCCCGGACTCGCCATGCGACGGTCCGCACGGAAAGAGGATCGCGTTCCTGCAGCCGGGCCTGCATCCGTACCACGTCGCGTATGCCGAAGGGCTCGGTCGGGTGGCGCAGAAGAGCGGGGTCCGGCTCCTCACCTTCACCGGCAACATGACGACGGAAGGGCAGGAGGCGCAAGTGCGCAAGGCCCTCCAGGAAAAGCCCGATCTCGCCATCCTGGTTCCGATCAGCTCCGAGGCGTGCACCCGCTGGGTCGGAGAGTTTCACGCGCGCGGCGTTCCCGTGATCGTTGGCAACTTCATCCCGAACGAGGAGGCCTACCGGACCATCCTCGCCTGGTGCGGGCCCGACGACTGGGGTCAGTACAGGATGCTTTCCCGTACCTTTGCCCAGGCCATGGGATTCGCCGGCGGCTACGCGATCCTCCGCCACATCCCGGGCACCTCGTGCTACTTCGCGCGCACCTACTCGGTCATCACCGAGCTGCACCGGATCGCGCCTCGGATGAAAGTCCTCGCCATGGCGCCCAGCTCGCGCGACGGCGTGTTCGACCCCGAGATGGCACGTCGCCTCGTAGCCGGATGGATCGAGAGCCACGGGCCGGACCTTCGGGGGATCGTCGCGCCGGACGACGACATTCTTGTGGACGGGATCGACGAGGCGCTGCGGCAGGCGGGGCGCCGGGACATCGTCGTCGTCGGGGCGGGCAGCTCGCCCAAGGGGATGCAGATGGTGAAGGCAGGGACGCTGCAGGCCATCACCTTCCAGCCGCCCCAGGCCGACGGCGCGCTCCCGATGAAGATCGCCGCGGACTGGTTCAATGGGCTGGACATCCAGCCGATCAACTACCTGCCAAAATACGTGATCACGCGGGACAATGTCGACGATTTCATCTCCAAGAAGCCCGAGTTCTCCCCGGTGTCCCTGGACGACCTCACACGGGCCGTGCTCGCCCAGTCGGATTCGGAGGTCGACAGGTTTTTCGAGGACGCGTACGTCAATTTCCTGTCCGCCGAGATGGTGACACCGGAAGTATTTCGCGGCTTCTCCATCGAGGTCCTTTCGACCCTCGTGCACATCATGAAGATGAACGACATCGACGAGCACGAGTTTCTCAGCGACTACGAAAGCCTCTACAAGAACCTCTTCAACCAGAAGACGCCGCGCAACGCGATGGAATGGATGAAGAGGCTCTCCGAAACGGTGATCAAGGCCCTGGCGCAGGGACGCCGGGAGGAGAGCCTGATCGACAGGATCATCCGGTACGTGACGCGGAACTACGCCGAGCAGCTCTCGCTGAAGGTGCTTGCCGCCCAGTACGACATCTCCGCCCCCTACCTGGGCCGCCTCTTCCGCAACGCGGTCGGCAAGCCATTTGCGACGTACCTGAACGAGATCCGCCTCCGCAAGGCCGAGGAGCTCCTTCGCTTCACCGCGTTGAAGGCGAACGACGTCGCCGCGAGGATCGGCTATTCAAACGCGAACTACTTCTACACGCTGTTCAAGAAATACAAGGGCTACTACCCCTCGGAATCGAGGTCCAGGGCGTGCCCGGATGACGAGCCGCCGACGGCCGGGGCCGATCCGGCGGTTCATTCTTTGGAGCAAAAGTGACAGTTTTTGGTGTTGCGGGCGCCGGCAGCCGCGGCGTAGGATTCCTCCATCAATCCCATTCGAATGCCCCCGCGGCGGCACGTGGTGAAGATCGGCCGCGACGCCCATGGACGGCCGGCACCAGGGGGCGAGCCGGCAGGGCTCCGGCGCCCCTTCCAAGGAGAGCAGAGTGAGCGAATCGGCATCCGGGCACGCGCTCGAGATGAGGCACGTGAGCAAGCGCTTCCCCGGCACCATCGCCGTTGACGACGTGAGCTTCGAGGTGAGGGCCGGCGAGGTCCATGCCCTGGTCGGGGAGAACGGCGCCGGCAAGTCGACGCTGATGAAGATGCTCGCGGGCTCCTTTGACGACTACACCGGCGCGATCGCGATCGAGGGCCAGGTCGTCCTCCTCCACTCCCCCACGCTGGCCAAGCGCCACGGCATCGGCATGATCTACCAGGAGCTCAGCCTTGCGCGGCCCATCAGCATTACGGAGAACCTCCTGGCCGGCCGGCTGCCGCGCCGTGGTCTCTTCCTCGACAAGGCCCTCGCCCGGGCCCAGGCGAGGGAGCTCCTTGCCTTCGTGGGCCTCGACCTCGACCCGAATCTCCCCATCGAGGACATCAGCCAGCACGAGGCCCAGCTCGTCGAGATCGCGAAGGTCCTCGGGAACAAGCCCTCGATTCTTGTGATGGACGAGCCGACGAGCGCCCTCTCCCGCGAGGAGGTCGAGCGGCTCTTCGCCATCATCGGCGACCTCAAGCGTCGCGGCATAGCGATCGTCTACATCTCCCACCATCTTCCCGAGATCTTCCGGATCGCCGACCGCGTCACGGTCATGCGGGACGGAAAGAAGATCGCTACCCGGCCTGTCGGGGAGGCGAGCCGCGAGGAGATCGTCCAGATGATGGTGGGACGGTCCGTCAGGGAGTTCTACCGCCGCGACGAGCGCTCCATCGGCGATGTCCGGCTGCGCGTCAGGGGCCTGTCCCGCTTCGGCTTCTTCCATGGGGTCGACCTCGAAGCCCGGCGGGGCGAGATCCTCGGCATCTGCGGGCTGTCCGGGGCCGGGCGCACCGAGCTCGCCAAGGTCCTCTCCGGCCTTGATAGAGCCGACGAAGGCTCGATCGAGCTCGACGGCGAGGCCGTGCGCGGATCGACAATGGCCGACTTCCTCGAGCAGGGCATCTCCTACCTCACCGAGGACCGCAAGACCGAGGGTCTGGCCATCAGGCTCCCCGTGGACGACAACATCCTCTCGGCGATCGTCGACCGGCTTTCCCGGGCCGCGGTCTTCTCCAAGGCTCGGGGCAAGCCCGCGGTCGACCGCCTCATCGGCGAGCTCTCGATCTACCCGCCCGACCCTTCCCGCACGGTCGGCAACCTCTCGGGCGGCAACCAGCAGAAGGTCCTCCTCGCCAAGTGGCTCGCGAGCGAGCCCCGGGTCCTCATCCTCGACGAGCCCACGCGGGGCGTGGATATCGGCGCCAAGATGACCATCCACGCCTCTATCGAGAAGCTCGCGCGCGAGGGCTGCACCGTCCTCCTCATCTCCTCGGACCTGCCGGAGCTGGCCGGCCTCTGCGACCGGGTGATGGTCATGCGAAAGGGGCACTTCATCCGCGAGATGCAATACAGCGAATGCAGCGAGGAGAGCCTCCTCCTTGCTGCCAACGGCGACACCGGTCACGGAGCCATCGGCGTGGACAGCGAAGGGAAGGCCCCATGAGCGGATCAAGCCGGGCGGGCGCCGCGCCCGCGGCAAAACGGGAGGAAACGCCGGGCGGCGCCGACCTGCGCGCCGTCAGGACGGGATCATTCTCGAGCATCATGAATACGGCGGGCGTCTACGGCATCGCCATCCTCTTTCTCGCCCTGGGCGCGCTCCTCCAGGCCACCGGCGCCATCGGCAATTTTCTTTCCCCCCAGAACCTGCTCAACATCGTCGACGCGGTAGCCCTCGTCGGCATCGTCGCGGTGGGCATGGCCTTCGTGACCTATTCGGGCAACTACGCAGACCTGTCGGTTCCGACGACGATGGGCTTCACCGGCTACATCTGCATCGAGCTCCTCCGCTACGGCTTCGGCGTCGCCATCATCGGGTCCCTGGCTGTCGGCCTCCTCATCGGCGTCTTCAACGGCCTGGTGGTCGGCAGGTTGAAGGCCAATCCCATCATCTGGACCCTGGCAGTCAACTACGTGACGATGGGCGTCATCCGGCTCGTGTGGGTCAACAAGCAGATCTACCCCGACATGGTCGGCACCCAGCAGCATGCCGTGACCCTCTTCGACGGCATCTACCGGCTCCGTTTCTTCAATCTCGTCGGCCTGCCTCTCGTCATGCTCCTCGTGCTTGTCCTCGTGGGCCAGTTCGTGCTGACGAGGACCTCCTTCGGCATCAAGCTGAAGCTCACGGGATCCTCACCGCGGGCGGCAAAGCTCTCCGGCATCGCCGTCGAGCGCGCGATCATCCTGTCCTTCGTCCTTGCCGCCTTTACCGCGACAATTGCCGGCCTCGCGGTGACGTCGCTGTCACGAGTCGGCGCGTGGTACAACGGCGCCGGCTACGACTTCAAGGCGGTCACCGCCGTCGTCATCGGCGGCATGACCCTCGCCGGCGGGCGCGGCACCATCCTCGGCGTCCTCGGCGGCTCGCTGATCATCGGCATCCTGAACAACATCATGACGCTCATCGGCATCGGCACCTTCTCCCAGGATATGATCCGCGGCGCGATTTTCATCATCGTCGTCGGCACCAACGCCCTGTCGCTCAGGCGGCTCGGGAGGGACGATGCGTAGGTCGGGAAGGAACAGCCTCCTCGCGCTGGGGGACCGGTACAGGATCTACATCCTCTTTTTCGTCGTCTTCGCCTTCATGTCCCTCTTCGCGCCGAAGTTCTTCAACGTCTTCAACTTCACCACCATCCTCAACGCCATTGCCATGAACGCCACCGTGGCCATCGGCTTCACGGTGGTGATGATCTGCGGCCAGCTCGACCTCTCCATTGGCACCGTGATCACGTTCGCGGGCGTCCTCACCATGGGGCTCCAGCCCTTCCTCGGCTTCGCGGGGGCCATCGCCGTGGCCGTGGCCGGCGGCGCCATCGTCGGCCTCTTCAACGGTCTGCTGGTCGCCAAGGCCAGGATCAACTCCTTCATCGTCACGCTGGGCACGATGACAATCCTCCAGGGCTCGATCTACCAGTTCTCGGGGGGCAACTCCATCAGCGTGTCGACGAACGAGGCCTTCACCATCTCTGACTTCCTCGGCAAGCACCTCCTCCCCCTCGTCACCCCCGGCATCCTCATCACGCTGGTGCTCGTGGCGGTCGTCGAGTTCATCCTCAGGCGCACGAAGGCGGGCAGGAACTTTTACATCGTCGGCGGCAGCCGCGCCACGGCCTGGCTCGCGGGCATCAATACCGACCGCTACATCGTCGGCGCCTTCGTGCTTTCGGGCGTGATGGCCGCGATCGGCGGCGTCGTGTCGGTCCTCGTTTCAACCGCCGCCACCCTCAAGCTCGGCGAGAACTCCCTCATGTACGTCATCTCGGCCACCATCATCGGCGGCACCGCGATGTCGGGAGGCAAGGGTGGCGTCCTGCGGAGCGTCGTCGCGATCATGTCCCTCGAGATGCTCTACACGGGAATCATCCTCTTCGGCCTCGGCAACGAGGTGAAGATCTTCTTCGCAGGTCTCATCCTCGCCTACGTCGTGCTCTACGAGGCCTACGCCGTGTACCGGCACGACAAGACCCTCGGGCAGCGGCCCGAGCTCATGAAGGAGCTCGCCGAGCGCCCGTCGGCGGCTCGGACCAGGAAGTCCGCGGGCTCCTAGAACGCATCGCCCGAAGGGCGATATGTAAGGCCGTGTCCGCCTGTTCCAGCCGGCTCCATTACGGTGCGGGCTGGCAGGCCTTCCACGGTAAGCCGCGGAGTTGCGGCTCGCGATCGGAACCACTTCCGGAGCGCCCCCTGGGGGCGATGACCGGATGGGGATATCAGAAGGAGGCAGTCTGATGAAAAGACTCCCGCTCATCGTCGTGGCGCTCGCCCTCGCGGCGCTCGTCCTCACCCCCGCCTTCGGGCAGAGCCTCACGGCCGCCCAGCAGGCGAACCTCAAGGCTTCGCTCGCCGTCAACACGAGCGTGCTGAAATCCGCCGACGGCCAGCAGCTCCTCGCGCCCTCGACGGACAACCGCAAGGTGCCGGCGCGGCCGGCGGATCCCAACAAGCTTCTTGAGACCGATCCCCTGCACTGGTACGACATGGAGTGGGCGGGCTGGAGCGTCACCCCGACCAACATCCCCAAGTCGCCCGGCGACGGCGCCATCGGCAAGAAGGTCATCATGATCGTCCACGGTGACCACCCATGGACCACGGCCTGCATCCTCGGCGCCAAGAAGGTGGCCGAAATGTACAAGTGGAACTTCAAGGCCCTCTCGCCGAACTGGGACAAGGTCGTCCAGGACCAGTTGATCGACCAGTCGATCAACGAGAAGCCGGACATGATCCTCCTCATCCCGCTCGACGCCAAGGGCGCGGTCCAGCAGGCCCGGAAGATCAACGCGGCGGGCATCCCCCTCCACATGTTCAACACCCTGCCCGACAACGCGGCGCTCAACTACTCCCTCGGCTGGACCGGGCCGGATGACTTCGGCCAGTTCCGCCTCCTCGCCCGCGCGTGGTCCGACGAGCTCGTCAAGAGGAACCCCGGCGCGGCCACCATCGGCGTCGCGTACGTCCAGCACGCCCCCGGCGGCTCGCCCTACTTCGCCCGCTCCTTCGGCCCTATCTCCGAGCTGGCGACCTACAATCCCAAGATCAAGACCCTCGTCGCCGCCTCCCCGACCCCGGCCACCTTCGACGCCAACACGACGATGCAGCTCGTCTCCGACTGGCTCACCAAGTACGGGAAGGACCTCAAGGGGATCTGCGCCTCCGACGACTCCGCCCAGTCCCTCGGCATCTTCCAGGCCCTCGAAAAGGCCGGCCGCACCGACGTCGTCGCCGTCGCCGCCGGAAACTCCAAGCAGGGCATGGACCTCGTGAAGGACGGCAAGCTGTTCGGCATCACCTACCAGACCGCCGAAGGTGACGGCGCCCTCTCCGCGCAGGCCGCAGCGGACTGGTTCAACGGCAAGGGCTACGCGCCCCGCAAGAACCTCGCCCAGCACATCATCACCAAGGCTGACGTCGACAAGTTCTATCCGCCGCAGTGGTAAGCAGGACCTTGTCCTGACACCGAGCCGCCTCCCCTGGGAGGCGGCTCTTATTCAAAGATTTTGTAGTCCTTTTTTCAATAATTGTACGGCGCCCCGGAGTCCCTTCTGGTAGGATTCGGGGTGCTCACACCACCCGCGCGGAGGAGGCTGCTATGGTTCGTTACGGACAGCTCATCGGTATTCAGCCCGGAAAGCTCGCCGAGTACGCGCGCTACCACGCGAAGGTGTGGCCCGAGGTCCTTTCAACCATCACGAAATGCAACATCCGCAACTACTCCATCTATCACAAGGACGGCCTGCTTTTCGCCTATTTCGAGTACGTCGGCGCGGACTTCGACGCCGACATGGCAAAGATGGCCGCCGATCCCAAGACCCAGGAGTGGTGGAAGATCATGAAGCCCCTGCAGGACCCTTTGAAGACCCGCCGGGAGGGAGAATGGTGGGCCGACATGGACGAGGTCTTTCACCTCGACTGAGCGCCGCGCGCGGATCACCGCGGCCGGGAGGAAAACGTGCATCGCAGTGACTCATGTGTGAAGAAACTCGCCCGCATGGACGGCGCCCTGCACCACCGGGAGGTCGACAGGGTTCCCGTGAGCGACTTTTTCTGGGGCAGCTTCCTGGAGCGCTGGAGGCGGGAGCTGGGCCTTGCGGGAGACACGGACATCTACCGGTACTACGACCTGGATTGGCAGGTCACCACCCCCAACATGGACCCGCACATCAAGGGGTTCGAGGTGGTCCGGGAAGACGCGCAGGAAGTCGTCGTGCGCACCGGCTACGAGGCGGTGATCCGCAAGAAGTTCGCCGATCCCATGCCGGACTACGTGTCATTCGAAACCGATTCCCTGGAGAAGATGGAGGCGTTCCAGTTCGACGACCCCTGGGACGACCGGCGGTATTTTGCAGCGGGCGACAACCAGATCGCCGGCGTCGGGGACGGGTTCACGCGGAACAGCCCTGCCTGGATCGAAACCGTGCGGGGGCTGCACAGCGACTTCCCCGTCTACGGCAGCATCTGCGAGGGCCACGAGCAGTTGTGGCGCATCATCGGGACCGAGAACGTGATGCTCTGGATCGGGTTGTATCCCGACGAGCTGGCACGGTTCATCGAGAGGCTCGGACGCTTCCTCGTGGAGATGACCCGTGCGCAGATCAAGGCCGGAGGCGGGCTCCTGGACGGGATGGTGATCTGGGGCGACGTGGCGTATGTGAACGGCATGCTATTCTCCCCGGATTTCTGGCGCGCGCACTTCAAGCCCATCGTTGCCGAGCAGATCAGGGTGTGCCACGGGGCCGGGCTTCCCGTGATCTATCACGGATGCGGCAACGCATCGGTGATATACGATGATTTCATCGAGATGGCCCTGGATTCGTACAATCCCCTGGAGGCCAAATCCGGCCTGGACGTCGTGGAGCTGCGGCGGAAGTACGGCCACCGCATGGGGTTCTGCGGCAACATGGATGTGCTCGCATGGGCCAATGCGCCGCAGGAGGAGCTGCGTCGGCAGGTTATGCGCAAGCTGAACGCCGCGAAGGGGGGAGGATATATCTTCCAGTCCGATCACTCGGTGCCGAGCAACGTATCGGGAGAACGGTACCAGGACGTCATCGAGCTGGTCCGCACGCGGGGAACCTACCCGCTGAAGCTCGGCGAGTTCGACGAATCCGTCGCGGAGAAGGCCCCGGCGTGACCTCCCGCGAGCGGGTCATGACGGCATTTTCCCATCGGGAGCCGGACCGGGTGCCCGCCTGGTGCGGATCCTCGCCGGAGTTCTGGAGCAAGGCGAAGAAGGCCCTCGGCCTGGACGATGAGGGCATGCGCCGGAGGCTCGGAGATGATTTCCGCCGTGTCCTGCCGAAGTATGCGGGCCCGGATCTCGGTCTTTCCCCCGGGGCCACGTGGAAGAGCCCCTTCGGCATCGAGCGCACCGGCATCGGGTACGGCCAGCCGCTTTCCCATCCCCTCCGCGAGGCGATGACGGAGCGGGACATCCTCGACTACCGATGGCCGGATCCCGACTGGATGGACGTCACACACGCGAAGTGCGAGGCGGAGAGCTGGCACGGGGAATACGCGATCCTCGGAGGGGACTGGTCGCCGTTCTGGCATGACGTGATCGACTTCGTCGGGCTTGAGACACTGTACTACATGATGTACGACAGGCCGGAAGTGGCGGCACTGCTCTTCAGAAAAGTCACGGATTTCTACTGGGCGGTGAGCGAGCGAATGTTCGAAGCCGCGGGACCGTCGATCGACATCTTCTTCATCGGCAATGACTTTGGCTCGCAGACGGGCCCGCTCCTGGGCGTGGACCTCTTCGAGAAATTCGCCCTGCCGTCGCTCCAGCGGCTCATCGACCTCGGGCATCGCTTCGGCAAGAAGGTCATGATGCACTGCTGCGGCGGCTTCCGTCCCCTGTTCCCCTCCCTCATCCGGGCGGGTCTCGACGGCGTCCACGCCCTGCAGCCCTGCTGCGCCGGCATGGAACCGGCCGCTCTGAAGAAGGACTTCGGCGACCGGATCCTCTTCAACGGGGCCATCGACTCGCATCACGTGCTCATCGACGGCACCCCGGATTTCGTCCACGAACAGACACGGAGGGTGCTGGATCTGCTGGCACCGGGCGGCGGTTACGTGGCCGGGGCGAGCCACGACTACATCCTCGAAGAGACCCCGCTCGAGAACGTGCTCGCCATGTTCGACACGATCATGGCCTACAGGAGGAGCTGACATGCTGCACGATCCCGGCAGCTATTCCCCGCCGCAGAAGATTCGCGAGATCCGCCTGGGCGCGCAGGAGAAGGACACGCTTCGCGCGCTGGGCGCGGAGCTCGCCGCCGTGGCGGCCCTGCCCGTTCACACGGAGAAAGCGGGGCTGTGGCGGAAGCTCAATGACCTGCAGTCCGCCCGCCCGATGGTCTGGATCAACGAGATTCCCTGGCACGAGATGAACGTGGATGACGAGCTCACCCTCCGCACCGTCCACCCGTGGGCCCGCGAGCTGGAGACCCGCCTGCGGCGCACCCTGTACCAGTGGCGGCACATGCCCGGAGACATGGTGGTGAGCGACTTCATCGAGTGTCCCCTGGCCATCCACAGCACCGACTTCGGCATCCTGGAGGAGGTGGATGTCGCGAGGACCGATGCGTCCAACGAGATCGTCTCGCGGCATTTCCACATCCAGATCCGCGAGCCGAAAGACATCGAGAAGATCCGGATGCCCGTCGTCACGCACGACGAGGAAACCACCGCCGTCGTCTTCGATGCCATGCAGGGGCTTTTCAGCGACATCATGTCGGTCCGCAAGGTCGGACAGACCCACATCTGGTTCACTCCCTGGGACTACCTCATCCGGTGGTGGGGGCTGGAAGAGGCCATGCTCGATCTCGTCGAGAGGCCCGACATGGTGAACGCCGCCGTGGAGAGGATGGTCGACGCGTGGATGGTCGAGCTCGACCAGTTCGTGGCCCTCAACCTGCTCTCCCTGGACTGCAACAACACGCGCATCGGCTCGGGAGGGTTCGGGTACACGTGGGACATGCCGGGCGACCGCTACGACCCCGCGCGCGTCATGCCCCACAACATGTGGGGCTGTTCGAACGCCCAGATCTTCTCCGAGGTCTCGCCCGAGATGCATTGGGAGTTTGCCATCCGCCACGACCTGCGGTGGCTCGAGCGCTGGAAGCTCACGTACTATGGGTGCTGCGAGCCGCTGGACAGGAAGATCGGCCTGTTGAGGAGAATCCCGAACCTGAGAAAGATTTCGGTGAGCCCCTGGAACAACTTCGAGCGCGTCATCAGGGAGATAGCGGGAGACTACGTGTTCAGCTTCAAGCCGAGCCCCGCAATCTTCGTCGAAGATGCCTGGAACCCGGAGAAAGCCCGCGCCTACCTTAAGGGCGTGCTGGACAAAGCGAAGGGAACCTGCCACGTGGAGATGATCATGAAAGACGTCTCCACGGTGCGCTATCGCCCCCAGAACCTCTGGGACTGGGCGCGCATCGCCATGGAGGTCGCTCAGGAGTAGACGTGCCCGGCGGCGCGCCTTCGTCTGGCGGTCGATCCTCAATTCACGATTATTGATTCGTGAAACAAATCTCTTGACAGGTGAGTCATCATGCATTACAACATCTTTAGGTTAGCCTAAAGTTGCCCCTAGGCATTCCAATCGTGTCGCTTAGGAGGGCTGTATGGAATCGCCTATCGTCCAGGAATACCTGGAAGCAATCTTCAAGCTGCTGGAGGATGCCAAGGGCCTCGGCACCACCGAGCTCGGCAGGGAGCTTGGAGTGTCCCCTGCTTCCGCTTCTCAAATGACGGATCGGCTCGCACGGAAGGGGCTCGTCGAGAAGAGCAGGGAAAAGGGGATCGCCCTGACCCCGAAAGGCCGAGAAGCCGCACTGGCGCTGATTCGTACCCATCGCATCTCTGAACGATTCCTGGTGGACGTCCTGGGGATGGATTGGAAAGAGGTCCATGAAGAGGCGTGCAAGCTGGAGCATGTAATCTCCCCCGAGGTGGAGACCCGCATGGAGGCCATGCTCGACAACGCCGGAACCTGCCCCCACGGCCACCCGATACCCGACAGGCTCGGCCACACCGCGGAGCAGCAGATGCGGAAGCTCAGCAGCCTGAAACGCAGCCAAACCGGTATCATCGCCAAGATTTCCGAGGAACGACGAGAGCTCCTGGAATACCTTGCCACGCTCGGCATGATGCCGGAATGCCCGGTCAGCGTGGAGCAGGTTGCCCCGTTTGACGGACCACTGCTGATACGGGTAAAGGGCGCCAGTTACGCACTAGGGCGCGAGATCGCCGAGAAGATCTGGGTAAGGGAGAAATAGCCGTGGGTCTCTCCTGTTGCAGTGCGGTCAACCAGCTTCGGGGACATGCCGATTTCGTCTTCGCCCTTGCGGGCAATCCCAACGTCGGAAAATCCTCGATGTTCAACACCCTCACTGGTACTGGTGCGGTCACGGCCAACTATCCGGGGAAGACCGTGGAGATCAACGTTGCGAGCACCCGATTGGCAGAATTGCAGATTGGCTTGGTTGACCTGCCGGGAACGTACGCCCTGGGTGCCGTCTCCGAGGACCAGTGGGTGGCACGACAAGCGATTCTCGATGGCAACCCCGACGTGGTCATCGTCATCCTGGATGCCACCAACCTTTCACGCAATCTGTACATGCTGCTCCAACTCCTCGACATGGGTTTTCCCGTGGTGGCGGCGTTGAATCTTTTCGATGAAGCCAGAAAGAAAGGGATCGAGATCGACGTGGGGAAGCTCTCCAGAATCCTGGGGATCCCCGTGATCCCCACCGTTGCAACTCGAGGCGAAGGTCTGGACACCATGCTCAGCGCCGCGGTATCGGCCGCGAGGGCTTTTCGTGGTGACAGCGAATGCTCATGCCATCCCGATCGCCCCGATGTCAATACGCACCGCTACGGCCAGGATGTCGAGGAAGTGGTCCAGAGGCTCTCACGCGACCTCCCAACGATGCTCAACGGCCAGGCGCCTCGCGTCAGCGCGCGGGGTCTGGCACTGCTCCTTCTGGAGAACGACAGCCAGTTTACCGAGCTTGTACGAAACTGCGAGGGTGGAGCGGAAGCCCTGGAGCTTGTCCGGCAGGGGGCCTCCCGGATCCAGGTCGAGCACGGCGAAGAAGCGGCGTTGAGGGTCATCAGGGAGCGCCACGGGTTGGCCGGTTCGATCGCAGATGAAGTGCAGAGCAGAGGGCGCGAACGAGAGCTGCTCTCCCAGCGCCTCTGGCGCTTGACGACCTCGTCGTTGACGGGGATCCCGATCCTGCTCGCCGTGCTCGCGGTCATCTTCGCGTTTCTGTTCGTGGTGGGAAATTTCCTGTCGGACATCTTTGGCGCGGCCTGGAATGCCACGCTTTCGCCTCTCATCCAGTGGGGCATTCACGCCATCGCCGGCCAGGGGGTGATTGCCAAAATCCTGATCTGGGGCCCTGACGCGGGCATCGAAGCGGCACTCGCCGTGGGCATCCCCTACGTTCTGACCTTCTACTTCCTGCTCGCTTTCCTCGAGGACAGCGGATATCTCAACTCCGTCGCGTTCCTGTCCGACAAGCTGATGCACAAGTTCGGGCTCCATGGCCGCTCCATCATTCCAATCGTGGCGGGAGCCGGCTGCAACGTGCCGGCCATCATCGGCACGCGAGTACTCACCACCAGGCGTGAGCGCATGATCGCAAGCACACTCATCGTCCTCGTGCCTTGCAGCGCGCGAACGGCCGTCATCGGCGGCGCCCTGGCGGGATTGGTCGGATGGCAGTGGGGACTAGCGGTCTTTCTCGTTTCGGGAATCATCGTCGCAGGAGTCGGGGTGGGATTGAACAAGCTGATGCCGGGCGAATCGAGCGGGCTCGTCATGGAGATGTTCCCCTTCCGAATGCCCTCCCTCACAACGATCGGCATCAAGACCTGGTATCGCTTCAAGGATTTCATCTTTGTCGCCTTCCCCATCGTTCTGGGAGGAAGCCTCGTTCTGGGGGTGCTGTACGAGACTGGTCTCATGTGGAAGCTCTCGGCGCCGCTCTCACCGGTCATGGAGGGGTGGCTTGGACTGCCCGTTGTCACAGGGCTGACTCTCATCTTCGCGGTGTTGCGAAAGGAACTGGCGCTGCAGTTGCTTCTCACGCTCGCCGTGGTACGGTACGGACCGAACGCGAAAAACCTTCTTCACTTCATGGCCCCGGGGCAGCTTTTCGTCTATGCGCTGGTCAACACGATCTATATCCCCTGTGTCGCGACCGTTGCCGTGCTGGGCAGAGAGCTGGGCTGGAAGCGTGCAGCGACGATCATGGCTTTTACAATTCTCCTTGCGCTCCTGGTCGGAGGGATAGCCTATCGCATCCTCGTGGCGCTCAAGATCGGGTACGGATAATGGAAACGGGAAGAATCGGCCCGGAGCAAGCCACCCAAGATGCGATTGGCGGAGGCGTCATGCAGTGCCCGCTGTGCGGAAATCGCTTCACGGAAGCTGAGGGCGAGGCCTGCAGGTATTGTCCGAAGGTTTTTCGAATCTGCGGCATGGTCGTTTGCCCTCGATGCAGTCACGAGTTTCCCAGGGTTCATCACCGGTAGAGCGCGAGGACCTTCCGGTAGGTTTCCGAATGCTCTATGAAATCCGTGTTATCGATGAACTGGTCGATTGCGCCCATGCGCACCGGGATCCGCTGAAGCTCCTCGCTCTGCACGGCGCGCAGCAGCGCGTTGGCAAATCTCTCCGCCCGCATGACCACGTAGGGCCGGGAATAAAACTCCCGCGGCGAGGGGTCCATGTGCCCAGTGGCGTCCAGCACATTGTGCATGTCCCCCAGCGTGCGGTAGAGGCCCACGAGGTTCGGCTCCAGCGCCGTGTAGTCCACCGCATCCAGGGCCGCGGAGAGCAGCGGTTTCACCCGTGAGGCGCACGCGAGCTTTCCGAACGCGGTTCCCAGCCACTTGTCGTAGGGAGCGTATTTCCGCTCCATCAGGAAGCAGAGCTTCATGACGTCGCGTACGATCCGCGCGGCCACGACCTTCATGCCCACCATGTCGCCCGCCTCGGCGCACCGCCCGGCGAACGCCTCTTCCTGGGAGAGGCGCTGCCACTGGCATGCCATTCGGTAGAGCCACACGTCGCGAGGGTATGCGCCCAGCGTTTCACGGAACCGGACGAGATCTCCCTGAGGGTCGTGGAAGATCTCCCCCGAGGTGAGCTCGAGCAGTCGCTGCTCGGGAAATGTCAACCAGTCCAGGATGGTGAGGTCGGCAACCCCGCTCACGGCAATGTACCGCTGCAGGAAGCCGTTGACAGTCACGATCTCCACGAGATGCGGCCGGCGTGCAGACTCTGCCGATTCAGGCACGCCCGTGGCGAACCCCATGAACTCAGCCGGAAGCCGCTTCTTCAGCTCCTCATCCAGGAGGCGGGACTGCCGGTCAAATCGATCGTCGGGGAGGAAAACCTGGAACCGGGGACCCCAGTCATGGTCGGTGGAGCGCTCCGTGTCGAACCCGAGCACGTCGGAGCCCTTGCCGATGAACGCGGCCGCGTAGGAGCCCCGAGCCACCACGCTCTCCACGATCGCGCGGCCCGCCTCCTCGTAGAGCATGCGACCCAACCGGAGCCCGGGGATGAAATCGGTGCGCGCGCTCATGGCCGCATCGGCGTCACACCATCGACGTACCCGGCGGATTCTGCATCGACGTACCCGGCGGATTCTGCATCGACGTACCCGGCGGATTCTGCATCGACGTACCCGGCGGATTCTGCATCGACGTACCCGGCGGATTCTGCATCGACGTACCCGGCGGATTTTGCGCCGGAAACTCCACCGTGGAGAAGTAGTCGTCGAGGGTTTCGGCACGCCTGATCTGCTTCACGGTCCCGTCGGGCCTGAGAAGCAGCTCCGCCGAGCGCAGCTTGCCGTTGTAGTTGAAGCCCATGGCGTACCCGTGCGCGCCGGTGTCGTGGATCACGACGATGTCGCCTTCCTCGATTTTCGGAAGCGTGCGGTCGATGGCGAACTTGTCATTGTTCTCGCAGAGCGATCCCGTGACGTCATAGACCTTTTCCGCGCGTGCGCCGTCCTTCCCGACGACCGTGATGTGATGGTATGCGCCATACAGGGCGGGACGCATGAGGTTGGCCATGCAGGCATCGAGCCCGACGAAATCCTTGTACGTGTGCTTCAGGTGCAGGACCCGGGTCACCAGCCACCCGTACGGGCCCATGATCGCCCTGCCGCTCTCCATGCAGAGGCGCAGGGGATGCAGGCCGCGCGCCTTCACCTTCTCCTCGTAGACCCCGCGCACCCCGCTGCCAAGCGCCTGCCAGTCGATGGCAGTTTGCTCGGGTTTGTAGGGGATGCCGAACCCGCCCCCGAGATTCACGAACTCGATGCGTATGCCGACGTCCCGGGTGATCTCCGCGACGAGGTCGAAGAGCATGCGCGCGGTTTCCAGGTGGTAGTCGAGGTTGAGCTCGTTGGACACCACCATGGCGTGCAGGCCGAAGCGTTTCACTCCCCTGTCCCGCGCGATGCGGTAGCCTTCGAAGAGCTGGTCCCGGGTGAAACCATATTTGGCCTGCTCGGGCTTGCCGATGATGACGTTGCCTTCCCGAAGCGGCCCGGGATTGTAGCGGAAGGAAATAAGCTCCGGAAGGCCGGCATGCTTCTGGAGGAAGTCGATGTGCGTGATGTCGTCCAGGTTGATGATCGCGCCGAGCTGCCTCGCCTTCACGTATTCGGCGGACGGGGTGTCGTTGGAGGTGAACATGATGCGCTCGCCGGTGATGCCCACCTTTTCGGACATGACGAGCTCCGCCATCGAGCTGCAGTCCGCGCCGAAGCCCTCGTCCTTCATGATCGCCAGGATATGGGGATTCGGGCAGGCCTTGACTGCGAAGTGCTCCCGAAAGCCCTCGGCCCAGGAGAAGGCTTTTTTCAGCGCGCGCGCATTGTCACGAATGGCCCGTTCGTCGTAGATGTGAAACGGCGTGGGATGGGACCTGATGATGCCCTCGAGCTTTTCCCGCGTGAACGGGAGCCTCTTCTCGGCCATTCGCTCCTCCGTATCGCGCAGTGTAGCCAGAGTCTCCAATTGTGTCCACGGTCCCGCGCCGGCCCCTGCCCTCATCGCCCGTCCCTGCTTGACGCACATGTCATCCTGGGACATTCTATGCCCGATGTCCGCTGCTGAGACAGCAGCGGCGTTATCGTCACGATGCAGATCAACGTCAAGGAAGCGGCCCGCCTTCTCGCGGTGTCGGAGAAAACGATTTACAGGTGGATCAGGCAGGGAGAAATCCCGGCCTACCGCATCAACGATCTCTACCGGTTCAGCCGCGCCGAGCTCCTGGAGTGGGCCACTGCGAAGCGCATGCCTGTATCGCCGGAGATATTCGCGGAAGCCGCCGGACAGGAGCCCCTGCCGGGCCTCGCGGAAGCCATCAAGGCTGGCGGCATCCATTACAGGGTCTCGGGTGAGACGAAGCACGAGGTCCTCGAAGCGGTCGTGGAGCTCATGCGGCTGCCGGAGGAAGTGGACAGGAAGTTCCTCCTCAACGTGATCCTGGCACGTGAATCCCTGGGATCCACGGGGTTCGGCGGCGGGATCGCCATTCCTCACGTGCGCAACCCGATCGTCCTGCACATCCCACGGCCCATGATCACCCTCTGCTTCCTGGAGACGCCGGTGGAGTTCGGGGCCATCGACGGGCAGCCGGTTCACACGCTCTTCACGCTCGTCAGTCCCACGGTCCAGGCCCACCTCCACCTTCTCTCGCGGCTGACCTACGGCCTGCGCCAGCCGCGGTTCAGCGTCCCTGTCGCGGAGAAGGCTGCGCGTGAGATCCTGCTTGAAGGCGCCAGCGCTGTGGATCTTTCGGCCCGGCCCGTCCCCCGGGAGGCCGCACCGTGATGCTGCTCCTGCTCCTGCCGCTCGTGGCGATGCTGCTTGTCGGTCTCGTGACGGCTTCGCTGGCCAGCGCCCCGCGGGCCGCACGCGCCGTAGGCGCCATTGGCACCTGCGCGGCGAGTGCCGGAGGCCTGGGGGTCACCATTGCGGCGCTCGTCCTCGGCGACTCGTCTTCCCTCTCCCTGCCCTGGAATGCCGCCATCGGGGCGTCCTTCGCGGTTGCCTTCGATCCGCTCACCGGGTTCTTCCTCCTGCCCATCTACGGGCTCTCGGCCGTCTGCGCGGTGTTCGGCGCAGGCTATCTCTCCCATGCCCACCACGGTAGGGGCGTGGCCGCCCACTGGCTCTTCTACAGCCTTCTTGTGTCGAGCATGGCGCTGGTGGTCCTGGCGCGGAACGCCGTGCTGTTCCTCGTCGCCTGGGAGATCATGTCCATCTCCTCCTGGCAGCTGGTCACCTTCGAGCACGAACGGGAGGAGACGCGCCAGGCCGGCATCACCTACCTGGTGGCGACCCAGATCGGGACCGCGTTCCTGCTCGTGATGTTCCTCCTCCTGGGCGCGGGTGGCTCTGCCGGAGCGGCAGGCTCCCTCGATTTTGCGAACCTGGGCGCTTCGGGGCCCGCCGCATCCGCGGCATTTCTCCTGGCCCTCGTGGGATTCGGCACAAAGGCGGGGATCGTCCCGCTGCACATCTGGCTTCCCGAGGCGCATCCGGCTGCGCCCTCGCACGTGAGCGCGCTCATGAGCGGCGTCATGATCAAGACGGGCATTTACGGGATCGTTCGCGTCCTTTCCTTCATTGGAACGCCGCCCCTCTGGTGGGGGTGGACGCTCGTCTCCATCGGAGCCGTGTCGGGCGTGATGGGAGTCCTTTTTGCGCTGTCGCAGCACGACATCAAGCGCCTGCTCGCCTACCACAGCGTGGAGAACATCGGCATCATCTGCCTCGGTCTCGGCGTCGGCCTTCTCGGGATGAGCTTCGGCTCGACCACCGTTGCCTTCCTCGGCTTTGCGGGCGCGCTCCTGCACGTGCTCAACCATGCTCTGTTCAAGGGGCTGCTTTTCATGGGGGCTGGTGCCGCGTCCCACGCGGCGGGCACGCGTGAGATCGACCGGCTGGGCGGGCTGCTGCGGCGGATGCCTCTCACCGGGGCTGCCTTCCTGGTCGGCGCGGCGGCCATCAGCGGACTGCCTCCATTGAACGGCTTCATCAGCGAGCTCCTGATCTTCCTCGGCGCCTACAATGCCGCCGCGGCGGGGCCGGCCGCGCAGGCGGCGGCCGCGGGAATCGTCGTGGCGGCCCTCGCCCTGATCGGGGGCCTCGCCGTGGCCTGCTTCACCAAGGCGTTCGGGATCTCGTTCCTTGGTGAGCCCCGCACCCCCGCGGCCGCCGCCGCAGTGGAAGCCGGCCCCTCCATGACCGTGCCCGTCATCATCCTCGCCGCGGCGTGCGCCGCCATCGGCCTGCTCGGCTCGGTTGCGGTCTTCCTCCTCGCGCCCCTCGCCGGTGCGGTCGCCCGCGTCGGCCCCGCAGATGCCGCGGTGATCATGGCGGGCACGAGCCCGGGATTGGTGAAGGTGACCATCGGGGCCGGCGCGCTCGCTGCGCTCGTGGCCGGGCTCGCGATCCTGCGCGCTGTGCTGCTCTCCCGCAGCTCCGTGCGGAGCGCGGGCACCTGGGACTGCGGCTACACGCACCCCGATGCGCGGATGCAGTACACCTCCTCCTCATTCGCGCAGCCCCTCACCGGCATGTTCCACTTCCCGCTGGCAACGCACCGCCGCTGGACCCCGATCTCCGCTCTCTTCCCCGTGAAGGCGGAGTTCTCCAGCCACACGCCGGACCTCTTCGCGCAGGGGTTGTTCCGTCCGGCTTTTGCGGGGATCGGGGCGCTGCTCTCCCGGCTGCGCTGGCTCCAGCACGGCAGGCTCCAGCTCTACGTGCTCTACGTGGCGGCGACGCTGCTCGTCCTGCTTATCTGGAAGCTGGGGTAGCGCAATGGAGCAGCCTGTTCTTGCCGTACTACAGTTCTGCGTAGCCCTGGTCCTCGCTCCGCTTGTGCCGGGGATCGTGAACCGGGTCAAGGCGGTGTTCGCCGGAAGGCGGGGGGCGCCCCTCCTGCAGACCTGGTACGATATCGCGAAGCTCCTCGGCAAGGCAGCCGTTTACAGCCGGACCACGGGGTGGGTCTTCCGCGCCGGGCCAGTCGTGGGGCTGGCCGGGGTGATCGTTGCTCTCGGTGTCCTGCCCTGGGCGGGCAGCGGCGCCCTCCTCTCGTTCGACGGTGACCTGATCCTGCTGGCCGGGCTTCTCGGCGTCATGAGATTCGTGACGATCATTGCGGCGCTGGACACCGGCTCCGCCTTCGAGGGCATGGGCGCCAGCCGTGAAGCGTGGTTCTCCTCCCTGGGCGAGCCGGCCCTGCTGCTGGGCCTGGCGGCAATCGCGCGCACGCGCGGGAGCATTTCCCTCGCGGGAATCCTCGGGGTCACCTCATTCGCCCCGGGCAGCGCCGGGGGGGCCGTCATCCTGCTGGTGATCGGTGCTCTGTTCGTCGTGTTCCTCGCGGAGAATGCGCGGATCCCGGTCGACGACCCGAACACGCACCTGGAGCTCACCATGATCCACGAGGTGATGGTGCTGGACCACGGCGGAGTGGATTTCGCCTACATCCAGTACGGCGCGACGCTGAAGCTCTGGGTCCTCGGCGGCCTCATCATGTCTCTCCTGGTGCCCCGCACGGGCCAGTGGTACCTCGACATCGCGGCGGCGATCGGCGGGCTGGCTGTGGTGGCCATCGCAACGGGTGTCGTGGAATCGATCATGGCCCGACTGCGTCTGGTCCGGGTGCCCCAGCTCCTGGTAGCGGCACTCGCCATGTCGGCGCTCGGGCTGGCGCTGGCGCTGATGAACAATCCACCTACGGCCGCGCTGAATCCACCTTCGGCGGCGCTGAATCCACCTTCGGTGGCGCGGTGACCCGATGACGCTCTGGATCGAATCATTTCTCGTCCTCCTCATGATCACCAGCCTCTGGCTGCTGGGATCCAGCCGGCTTCTCTCCTGCATCGCCGCGGTGTCCGTGCAGGGCGTCCTCCTCGCCGCGCTTCCCCTCCTGCTCGGCATCGACGCACCGCCCTGGCGCCTTTTCCTCCAGGCCGGTGTCAGCCTCGGGCTGAAGGGCATCGCCTTCCCCCTGCTTCTCCTGCGGGCGGTGCGCTCGGTGGACGCGCGACGGGAGATGGAGCCCCTGGTGGGATACTCCCTCTCGCTCCTGATCGGTGTGGCCCTGCTCGCCGGCTCCCTCGCCGCCGGAGTGCGCATGCCGCTTCCCGCCGCGGGGACGCCCGTGCTTCTGGTGCCTGCCGCCATGTTCACCGCGCTGACGGGGCTGTTCGTCATCGTCGGTAGAAGGTCGGCGATCGTGCAGGCAATGGGCTACCTCGCCATGGAAAACGGCATTGCCGCCTTTGGCCTGGCCATCGCCGAGCAGGAGCCCCTGCTCGTCGAGATGGGCACGCTCCTTGATGCTTTTGTCGCGGTGTTCGTCATGGGCATCACGATCTTCCACATCAATCGCGAGTTCGATCACATCGATGCGGACCGTCTCTCCACTCTCAAGGACTCCCCGTGATGATCCTCCTGCCCGTCCTCCTGCCCGCGGCAGCCGCCGTCATCGCATTCATCATCCGCGCTCACCTGCCCCGCCGCATCCTACTCGTGGCGGTTGCAGGGACGCACGCGGCACTGGTCGGATGGCTCTGGCTGGAGCCGTCGCGCTTCCCTCCCCTGGGCGCGTGGATGGCCCTGGACAGCCTGGGGGCGCTCTTCCTCGGAATCACCAGCCTCCTGTTCCTGGTGGTCTCCGTGTATGCGGTCGGCTTTCTGCGCCGGGAAAGCGGCTCGACGTCGGCGGACCCGGAGGAAGGATTCCTCTTCGACAATACCCCCGAGGCGCTGTTCACCGCCTGCCTCCTGGGCTTCCTCTCCACCATGACGCTGGTGACGGTGAGCAGGCATTTCGGCCTGTTGTGGGTGGCCATCGAAGCCACCACGCTGGTGAGCGCCCCGCTCATCCACTACCACCGGCATCACCGCTCCCTGGAGGCGACGTGGAAGTACATTCTCCTCTGCTCCGTGGGAATCGCCGTCGCGCTGCTGGGGACCTACTTCATTGCCGCGGCGGTTCCGCGCGGGAGCGGCGGTATCACCTCGCTGACATTCGATCGACTCATCGAGCGCGCCTCCCAGCTGGACGTGCGGTGGCTGAAGGCGGGGTTCCTCCTCCTGCTGGTCGGGTACGGCACAAAGATGGGCCTCGCGCCCCTGCACGCTTGGCTGCCTGATGCGCACAGCGAGGCCCCGCCCCTTGTCTCCGCCCTCCTGTCGGGGGCGCTCCTGAACTGCGCGTTCCTCGCAATCCTGCGCATCCTCTCCGTGTGTGCCGCCGCGGGCCTCGGCCCGTTCGGCCGCCAGATCCTGCTCGTTTTCGGTCTTGTCTCGATGGCCGTCGCGGCAGGCCTCATCATCGGTCAGGGCGACTACAAGCGAATGCTCGCCTATTCGAGCGTGGAGCACATGGGCATCCTCGCCGTGGGCATCGGGCTCGGCGGTACGGGAGACTGGGGCGCACTCTTCCATGCGGTCAATCACTCCCTGACAAAGGCGGCCCTCTTCCTGCTGGCGGGGAACATCCTCGCGGCGTACGGCACCAAGAAGTCCGCGGACGTCGAGGGCGCCCTGCGGCGGATCCCGGTGACGGGCGCCCTGTGGATCGCAGGGTTCTTCGCCATCCTCGGGGCTCCCCCGTTCGGCGCGTTTTCCAGCGAGCTGGCCATCCTGCGCGCCGCGGTGAGCTCCGGTTCCTGGGTGGTGGTCGTTCTGTATTCACTGCTGCTGGCCGCGGTCTTTGCCGGGATGATCGGGGTACTTGTGCGAATGGCCCAGGGCGGGAAGCCGTCTGCCGCCCGCGCCGCAGGAGGCCTCGCAGCCGACCTCCCTGCCGCGACAGCGCGCCGACGTGAGCCGGTGCTTGCCGTTGCCGCGCCGACGGTGCTCCTTGCTCTCACAGGCGGGCTGGGCATCTTCGTGCCCGGCTTCCTCAATCGGGCCATCGCGCAGGCAGCGATGCTCCTGGGGATTTCATGAAGACAGTCGCGTTCGCGGACATGCACAATGGCCTCTCTCTCCCGCTCTCCCAGCTGCCGGTCGTTCCGATCGCAGGTCTGCACCGGATGGTGATCGACGCCGTCAGGGACGGAGCGGGGATCGCTTCGTTTTTTGCCGCGCCCGGGAGCGCGCACGATTTCCTCCTCGTGGCCATTCTCTCGGACACTCACACCGGCGCCCTGCGGGTCGCCGCTGCGCGCGTGCAGGAAACGTGGCCCTCCCTCACACCGGAGTGCGAGGCTGCCCACCTGTTCGAGCGGGAGATCGCGGAGCAGTACAATCTGCGGCCGGAAGGCCATCCGTGGATCAAGCCGGTACGATACCAACCCCCGATGCCGGGCGCGCTGCCGGCGCGGGAAACGCCCGGCATCGGCGACGGGCCCTTCTTCCGCGTGGAAGGAGAGGAGATCCACGAGGTGGCCGTGGGCCCGGTGCACGCGGGGGTCATCGAGCCGGGACATTTCAGGTTCCAGTGTCACGGAGAAGAGGTCCTCCACCTGGAGATATCGCTGGGCTACCAGCACCGCGGCGTGGAGAGCTTCCTCGCGGCCGGTCCGGACAAGCGTTCCATCCACTTCGCGGAGACGCTCGCAGGAGACACCACCATCGGGCACGCGACCGCCTTCTGCGAGCTGCGCGAAGCCCTCGGAGGAACAGCGGTGCCGCCTCGGGCACAGGCGATCCGTGCCATCGCCCTGGAGCTGGAACGCGTGGCAAACCACGTAGGTGATCTGGGCGCCCTCGCCGGCGACGTCGGCTTTCTTCCCACCGCCTCCTGGTGCGGCAGGGTAAGGGGCGACGTGCTGAACCTGACGGCCCTGCTCTGCGGGAACAGGTTCGGCCGCGGACTGGTGAGGCCCGGGGGGATCGGTTTCGACATGGACGAGCGCATGGAGGGAACGCTCGCCGAACGGGCAAAGACCTGCGCCCGCGACGCCTCGGGGGCGATCGATCTGTTGTGGAAGACCCCCTCGGTGCTCGCTCGTTTCGAAGGCACGGGGCCCATCACCGGGGAGAAGGCCGCGGCAATCGGCCTCACGGGTCCGGCGGCGCGTGCGAGCGGACTGGACCAGGATGTCAGGCGCGACCATCCCTCTGGTATCTGGCGTTTCACGCACGTCCCTGTCTCCACCTGGCGGACGGGAGACGTGTTTGCGCGCGCGTACGTGCGCGGGCTGGAGATCCAGCGCTCCTTCGCCTACATCCAGGAGCAGCTCGCCTCGCTTCCCTCGGGAGACGTGCGCGTGTCCCTGCGTCCGCCGGCCCGCGGTGCCTTCGCTCTTGCCGCGGCCGAAGGCTGGCGCGGCGCCATCTGCCACGCCGCCATGACCGATCGCCGGGGAAAGTTCTCGCGTTACAAGGTGGTCGACCCGTCGTTTCGGAACTGGTTCGGGCTCGCGCTTGCCATGCGGGGCCAGCAGATCTCCGATTTTCCGCTCTGCAACAAGAGCTTCAACCTCTCCTACTGCGGGCACGACCTGTGAGGATGAGAGCATGCTGAGGATCATTCGGGAAAGGCTGCGGCAGAAATACCGCACGATGCGCTACCCTGGAGGCGAGCCGCCCGCCTTGCCCGACCGTTTCCGCGGGGTTCCCGTTCTTCCGGCCCAGCCGTGCCCCGACGACTGCCGGGAATGCATCGATGCCTGTCCCACGGATGCCCTCTCCCTCGGATCGGGCTCCCGTCTGACCATGGACCTTGGACGATGCGTTTTCTGCGGTGACTGTACAGCGACAAATCCGCGGGGTACCGCGACGGCCTGCCCCGAGAGAGTCCTCTCCTTCTCCCGCGATTACCGCATGGCCGTGCGAAAACGGGATCACCTGGTTATCGGACCGGAAAAGCTTCGTCTCGCCGAGTCACTCGGCGCTGACCTGAAGAGGCTCCTGGGAAGGGCGCTGCGACTCCGGCAGGTCAGCGCCGGCGGCTGCAATGCCTGCGAGGCGGACGCGAACGTTCTCACCACGGTGGGATGGGACATCGGGAGGTTCGGGATCCAGTTCGTCGCATCGCCTCGGCACGCGGATGGGATTCTTGTCACGGGGCCGGTCACGAAGAACATGCGCTCAGCGCTCCTGAAGACATACGAGGCGGTGCCGGACCCGAAGATCGTGATCGCCTCCGGCGCCTGCGCGATATCGGGCGGCATCTACCGGGGATCGCCGGTGGCCTGCGACGGTGTGGAGGGAATCCTGCCCGTCGACCTGTTCGTTCCGGGCTGCCCTCCCCACCCCCTCACCCTGCTGGACGGACTGCTCAGGCTGATCGGCAGGACGGGCCGCTACTCCGAGATCACGCCGCCGCCGACCAGGATGTCCACGTCGTAGAAGACGGCCCACTGGCCCCGCGCTATCGCGCGCTGCGGCTCGTCGAACCTCACCCGGACATTCCCGTCTCCCAGGGGCGCCACAACAGCCGGCACGGCGGGATTCCGGTAGCGGATTTTCACCTGGAGCCTCACCGGTTCCGACGGCTCGTCCCGGCTTGCCCAGTTCACGCCCCGTGCGACGAGCTGCTGCGTGTACAGTGAGGACTCAGGTCCTGCAATGACGGTGTTGGACCCCGCATCAATGCGCGTGACGTACAGCGGCTCTCCGCCGCCGACGCCGAGCCCTTTCCTCTGCCCGATGGTGTATCCCCACACGCCCTTGTGCTCTCCGATGACCTTTCCCGCGGTGTCGGTAATGGGGCCCGCCCGGTCTGCCTCGCTGACGACTGCCTTGTAGCCGCCGGCCGCAAAATCCTGGCTCTCGGGACGGGCGTGATTCGCAAGACCCGCCTTGCGCGCGATCTCGCGGACATCGGGCTTCTTCATCCCGCCGAGCGGGAAGGTGACACGGGAAAGCTGGGCCTGGTTGAGCATGCAAAGGAAATAGGACTGGTCCTTGCGTGGGTCTTCCGCGGCCCGGATAGCGAACCGGCCGGTTTCCGGGATCTTCACGACTCGGCAGTAGTGACCCGTGGCGAACAGGTCGAAGCCGACTCCCCCTGCCGCCGCCAGACGGTCAAGGAGGAGCCCGAACTTCACGCGTCCGTTGCAGAGGACACAGGGATTGGGCGTGCGTCCCGAAAGGTACTCGTCACGCGCATAGTCCAGGACAAGGCTGCGGTACTCGTCGCAGAGGTCGACGACCGTGTGGGGAATGCCCAGCCGGGCGCACACCTGCGCGGCCTCCTCGATGTCGGACTGCTCCCCGGGTCCGTAGCAGGAATCCGCCACCGGTCCCTCGGCCGGCTTCCCGGAATAGATCTTCATCGTGACGCCGTGCACCTGGTGACCGGCATCACGCAGCAAAAGGGCCGCGACGGATGAATCCACCCCGCCGCTCATCCCGACGACAACACGCGCCATAGTCCTCCCACTTCCTTCAGGGTTATAGCCCCTGGCGGGCGTGCGAGGGAAGAGACCCTGCGGGCTATCCCCTGAGAAATTCGCTCGACGCTGGACTCCGTGCCGGCTACATTGGGCCTTATGGAATACCGAAACCTGGGAAAAACCGGACTCAAGGTCAGCGAGCTCTGCCTCGGGTCCATGACTTTCGGCCGCGAGGCCGGCGAAGCGGAGAGCTTTGCCATGCTCGATCGCTTCATTGAGACCGGCGGGAATTTCATCGACACGGCGAACGTGTACTCGACGGGAAAGTCGGAGGAGGTGGTCGGCAAGTGGCTGGGAAGGCAGCGACGGGAAGCCTTCGTCATCGCCACCAAGGTTCGCTTTTCCATGGGACCGGGGCCCAATGATGTGGGCCTGAGCCGGAAGCACATTTTCGCCGCGGTCCAGGAGAGCCTCAAGCGTCTGGGGACCGACTACATCGATCTCTACCAGGTCCACGCATGGGACCCCGTCACGCCGCTTGAAGAAACCCTGAGCACCCTGAACGAGCTGGTGGCGCGCGGCTGGGTGCGATACGTCGGGGCAAGCAATTTCCGCGGATGGCAGCTCCAGAAGGCGCTCGATCTTTCCCACTCCCACGGCTGGGAGCCGTTCGTCTGCCTGCAGCCCCAGTACAACCTGATGTGCCGCGCAACGGAGTTCGAAATTCTGCCGGTCTGCCGCAATGAAGGCCTCGGCGTCATCCCCTGGAGCCCGCTGCGCGGCGGATGGCTCAGCGGCAGGTACCGCCGCGGCATGAAAAGCCCTGCGGAAGGCAGCCGCGTCGCCGTTGCGGAAAAACAGGGCTGGTCGGAGTCGTGGAGCAGGTACAACAACGAGGCCACGTGGAAGACAATCGATGAGCTTCTCGCGGTTGCACAGCAGGCGGGCAAGACTCCAGCCCAGACGGCTCTCCGCTGGCTTCTTCAGAATCCCATTGTGACGGCCCCGATTCTCGGCGCACGTTCCATGGAGCAGCTCAACGACAATCTGGGATCTATTGGATGGAGACTGAGCGACGAGCACGTGCGTCGGCTCGAGGCTGCCAGCGCACTCCCCGTTTCCTACCCTTATGACGATGCGGCCGAGCAGCAGCAGCGGGCGGGAAGGACGTAGAATCGCCTGGGTGGCGCCGCGGGCGGCCCCGTGGCCCTAGATTACGTAGTTCTCCGCGGGCGGGCCGATCTCGCGGGCCTCTTTCGCCATCGCGGCGAGGGTGAAAGAAGAGAGAGAGCTCACGATGTCATCGCGCAGCTTCCGCCAGACGCGCGTTGCTACGCAGGTCGTGGCATGGTCGCATCCGGACGGGTCGTCGCCGCACTCCGCGGGGCTCGCGCCCGCCGCGGGGTCGACGCAGGGCACCGGCGCAATGGCCCCCTCGATTGCCTCCACCACGTCCTTCACCGTTATAGCCTCAGGCGGGCGTGCGAGGGAATAGCCCCCGTGCGCCCCGCGCTGAGACACGACGAGGCCGGCGGACTTCAGCGGAATGATGATCTGGCCGAGGTACTTTTCCGACATCCCTTCACGGCGCGCGACATCCTTGAGGAGAGAGCTGCCCTGACCATAGTTCAACGCCAGGGCCACCATGAGTCTCACCCCATAGCGGCCCCGGGTCGACATCTGCAGGGACATTCTCTAGCCCGCACCGCGCGATGCGCGGTATATGGGTGGTGCCTGTCGGTGCCAGAATTGCCATTGCACTCCACGCACCTAGACGTCCTCGAAGAGCCAGGTGCTGAGGTAGCGCTCCCCGGAATCGGGAAGGATCACGACGATGAGCTTCCCGGCGTTCTCGGGGCGTTTGGCCACCGACAGGGCCCCCCATGCGGCCGCCCCGGCGGAGATCCCCACGAGGATTCCTTCCTCCCGCGCCAGCCGGCGGGCAGTCTTGCCCGCGTCCTCCTCCTCGATCTTGACCACCTCGTCGATGAGTTCCCGCTTGAGAACCGCGGGGATGAAGCCCGCGCTGATTCCCTGGATCTTGTGCGGCGTATGCGGACCGCCGCCGGAGAGCAGGGGCGACTTGAAGGGCTCGACGGCGATCACCTTGAAGCCCGGCTTCCTCTTCTTGATGAACTCCGCCACCCCTGTGACCGTCCCTCCCGTACCGACGCCCGCCACGAGAATGTCGACTTTCCCGTCGGTGTCCTTCCATATTTCTTCGGCGGTCGTCTTTCGGTGGATTTCCGGGTTGGCCGGGTTTTCAAACTGCTGGGGCATGAAGGCATTCGGCGTGCTCTCGACGATCTCGCGGGCTTTCTCGATGGCGCCCTTCATGCCCTGGGGGGCCGGTGTCAGCACGAGCTCGGCCCCGAAGATCTTCAGAAGCTTCCGGCGCTCGATGCTGAAGCTCTCCGGCATCGCGATAATGCAGCGGTATCCCTTGACCGCTGCCACGTACGCGAGCCCGATTCCCGTGTTGCCGCTGGTGGGCTCGACGATGACGCCCCCCTTCGTCAGCAGCCCCCGCCTTTCCGCGTCCTCGATCATCGCGAGGGCAATCCTGTCCTTGACGCTGGAAAGCGGATTCCGCGATTCCAGCTTCGCCACGACCTCGGCCTTGGCGCCGTCGGTGACCCTGTTCAGCCGCACCAACGGCGTGTTGCCGATGAGCTCCAGCACATTTCCTTTGATGTTCATGTCCGCCCTCTCCTCATGTCTGCTTCAAGGCCTGGTCGATGTCGTCCTTGATGTCATCGATGTGCTCGATGCCGATGGACAGGCGCACCAGCTCGGGGGTCAGCCCGCCTTCACGCTGCTGCTCCTCGGTGAGCTGGGAATGGGAGGTGCTGGCCGGATGCAGGGCGAGGCTCTTCGCATCGCCCACGTTCGCCAGGTGGGAGAACAGCTTCAGGCTGTTGATGAACTTCTCCCCTGCCTCCTTGCCCGCCTTGGTGCCGAACACCACCATACCGCCGAAGCCCTGTTTGAGGTATTTCTTCGCCACCGGATAGGTGGGGTCGTCGGGCAGCCCGGGATAGCGGACCCACGCGACCTTCGGATGCTTCTTCAGCCACTGTGCGACGGCCAGCGCGTTGCTGCTGTGCCTTTCCATGCGCAGGGGCAAAGATTCGATGCCCTGGAGGAAGATCCACGCGTTGTCGGGGGAGATGCAGGCGCCGAGATTGCGCAGCGGTACGGTGCGCAGGCGCAGGGCAAAGGCGATGGGGGCCAGCGGGGCTGGAAGATCCGAGGCCCAGTGCAGCCCGTGGTAGTTCGGATCCGGATCGTTGAAGAGGTTGAACTTCTTGTCCTTCCAGTTGAACTTCCCCGCGTCCGTGACGACTCCGCCTATGCCGGTTCCGTGCCCGCCCATCCATTTGGTCAGGGAGTTCACGACGATGTCCGCACCGTGTTCTATCGTCTTCAGAAGATAGGGAGTGGTGAACGTAGCATCGACGATGAGGGGAAGTCCGTGCGCGTGCGCGATCTTCGCCACCTCCGCGATATCGGTGACATCAAGGACGGGGTTCCCGATGGTCTCGATGAAGATTGCGCGCGTCTTCGGGGTGATCGCCTTCTCGTACCCCTTCAGGTCGTCGTGCTTCACGAACTTCACCTTGATGCCGAACTGGGGGAAAATCGCGTCGAACATTGTATAGGTGCCGCCGTACAGGTTGCTGGCCGAGACGATCTCGTCCCCCGCCTGCGCCAGGGTGATGATGGCATAGTGAACGGCAGCCGTTCCCGAAGCCAGGGCGACCGAGGCCGCGCCGCCTTCCAGCAGGGTGACCCTCTGCTCCAGGACATCCTGCGTGGGATTCATGATCCTGGTATAGATGTTCCCCAGCTCCTTCAGGGCGAAAAGGTTCGCCGCCCGCTCGGTGCTCGGGAACACGTATGAGCTCGTGCGATATACGGGGACACCCCGCGACGTGGTGGCATCCACCTGCTGGCCGCCGTGCACGGCGAGGGTCTCGAGCCTCAGTTTCTTCTCCTCACTCATCTCGAACTCCTTTCGGAAAGGTAATCACTACCAAAATGATAGTATTGCTAATGATTCTATCGCCTTCGCAGATTATTGTCAAGAGTAAATTATACTGATACTATAGGAATAGTAGTGATTTAGGAGGAGAGAATGAAAGCAGTACACGAGAACATCCTGGGGGCAGTGGGCCACACGCCGTCGGTGCGCCTGGGCAAGATCGGCAAAGGGCTGAAAGTGACGCTCATTGGGAAGGTGGAATACACGAACCCGGGCGGCAGTGTGAAGGATCGCATAGCGGTCCGAATGATCGAGGCAGCGGAAAGGGAAGGCCGGATCAGGCCGGGCGGCGTGATCGTGGAGGCCACAGCGGGCAACACGGGCGTAGGGCTCGCCATGGTGGCCGCCATCAAGGGCTACCGCTGCATCTGCGTGCTCCCTGACAAGATGAGCGAGGACAAGATCAGCCTTCTCCGGGCCTACGGAGCGGAGGTCGTCGTCACGCCGACGTCCGTCCCGCCCGATTCTCCCGAGAGCTACAACGGGGTCGCCGACAGGCTGAGCCGTGAGATCCCCGGCGCCTTCCGTCCCAACCAGTTCGCCAATCCCTCGAATCCAGAGGCCCACTACCTCACCACGGGCCCTGAGATCTGGGAGGACACCGAAGGAAGCGTGGACGTCTTCGTGGCCGGAATGGGAACAGGCGGCACGATCTCGGGAACCGCGAAATACCTCAAGGAAAAGAAGCCGGGGGTGGTCGTCGTGGGTGCGGACCCCGAGGGATCGATCCTCTCCGGGGACAGCCCGAAGCCCTACAAGGTCGAAGGGATCGGGGAGGACTTCATCCCGAAGACTTTCGACCGGCAGATGGTGGACGAGATGATCCGGGTGAGTGACCGCGATTCCTTCACCATGGCCCGGAGGCTGGCCCGGGAGGAGGGCCTGCTTGTCGGCGGATCTGCCGGTACGGCAGCGTGCGCGGCAGTGCGTTACGCGCAGCGCCTCACGGAACCATTGAACATCGTCGTGCTTCTGCCGGACACGGGCAGGAACTACATCACGAGGATCCATTCCGACCGATGGCTGCAGGAGAACGGCTTCTGGGAATCCACGGCCCGCAAGGGCGCCACGGTTCGCGACGTGCTGAAACAGAAGAAGGAGCTGCCCTCGATCGTTTCGGTCTCTCCTGACCAGACCCTGCAGGCGGCGATCGATCTCTTTCACAGGTTCAACATCTCCCAGCTGTCCGTCATGGAAGGAAGCTGTCCCGTTGGAAGTCTTCAGGAATCCACTCTCCTGTCCCTCGTGGTGGACGGGGTGACCCCGGAGAGCCAGCGCGTGGGTGCGGTGATGGGCGCGGCGCTGCCCTCCATCGACATGGACGCCGACGTCGGCGAAGCCTACCGGCTCCTGAGAGGAGGCGCAAATGCCCTCACGGTCATCGAGAGCGGGTCGCCCCGTGCGGTGGTGACGCGCATCGACCTGGTTGATTTCTACACGAGGAGAAGCGCATGAGGCCTGCCACACGGTACATCCACGAATCGCAGGAACCGGACCGCGTCACGGGCGCCGTGACCGTGCCCATCACCCTCACCTCCACCTTCCAGCAGGACGGCGTGGAGAAGCCCCGGGGAGGCTGGGAATACGGACGCACCGGCAATCCCAGCCGCGCATCGCTGGAGGGCGCCCTGGCCGCGGCGGAAAACGGGACGCATGGATTGTGCTTCGCATCCGGTTCCGCAGCGACCGCGGCGATCCTGAACCTCCTCAAGCCCGGTGACGAAGTCCTGTCAACGGTGGACGTGTACGGTGGCACGTGGAGGCTCCTGCGGCGCGTCTACGAGAAGTATGGAATCATGGCGCGCTTCCTGGATTCTCACTCGGTCGATGCCTTCCGCCGCGGGATCTCGGAGCGCACGAAAATGATATGGGTGGAGACGCCGACAAATCCGCTCCTGAACATCGTCGACATCGGGGGTGTTGCCGCGCTGAAGAAGAAGGGCGTGCTTCTCATCGTGGACAACACCTTTGCCAGTCCCTGGTTCCAGACGCCGCTGGATCTCGGCGCGGATGTGGTGGTGCACAGCACGACGAAGTACATCGGGGGACACAGCGACGTGATCGGCGGGGCGCTGGTGACGAATGACCCGGAACTCCACGCGAGCTGCAGGTTCTACCAGAATGCTGCTGGTGGTGTGCCCTCCCCCTTCGACTGCTTCCTCGTCCAGCGGGGGCTGAAGACGCTCGCGGTCCGCATGGAGCGGCACCAGGCGAACGCCGCGGGCGTTGCGGGCATCCTCACCTCTCACTCTTCGGTGGGCAGGGTGTACTTCCCCGGCCTCCCGTCCCATTCCGGGCACGACATCGCCGCACGGCAGATGCGCGGCCTTCCGGGCATGGTCTCCTTCGAGCTGAAAGGCGGCCGGGCGGCTGTCGAAAGGTTCGTCGGTCGCCTGCGGATCTTCACCTTCGCCGAAAGCCTCGGCGGCGTGGAATCCCTTGCCTGTCACCCGGCGACCATGACGCATGCGGCAATTCCCGAAGCGGACCGGCAGCGCATCGGAATCACCGAGGGGCTCATCCGGCTTTCAGTAGGCATCGAAGACGTAGAGGACCTGAAGGAAGATATCAGCCAGGCGTTGCTGTAAGCTGGAACGCGGTCGCCAGGAGCTCCCTCGTATAAGGATGCCGGGGGTTGTCGAAGATCTCCCGGGCAGGGCCCACTTCGACGATCTTTCCCTCTTTCATGATCGCAATCTCATGACAGAGCGCTTTCAGCACCTTCAGGTCGTGGCTGATGAAGATGTAGGAAAGGCCGTGCTTCCTCTGCAGTGCTCTCAGCAGCTCGATCACCTGGAACTGGATCGTCCGGTCCAGCGACGAGGTGGGCTCGTCGAGCACGAGCAGTGAGGGCTTCAGCACGAGGGCGCGTGCGAGGGCGATCCTCTGGCGCTGCCCGCCCGAAAACTCGTGCGGGTAGCGGTGCCTCTCCTCGGGATCGAGCCCCACCTCCCTCATCGCCTCTACGATCTTCTGCTCTCTTTCCCCCGGCTCTCCGACGTTGTGCACGAGCAGCCCTTCGCCAATGATCTGCTCCACCGACATGCGCGGGCTCAGGCTGCCGTACGGGTCCTGAAAGATGATCTGCATGCGCCGGCGCAGGGGACGAAGCTGTTCGGGCTTCAGGCCGTTCAGATGGACGTCTTCGAAGAGGATCTCCCCGGTGCTCTTGAGCAGGCGGAGCACCGCCCGTCCCAGGGTCGTCTTCCCCGAGCCGCTCTCGCCGGCAACGCCCAGCGTCTGCCCGCGCCGGATCTGGAAGGCAGCGCCGTCGACAGCCTTCACGTGACCCGTCGTGCGGCGGAGAAATCCGTGCTGGATCGGGAACCACACCTTGAGGTTCTCCGTCCTCAGGATCACCTCACGAGACGCATCGGGAATCGGGGGCTCGCCGGGCGCCTCGGTGTCCAGGAGGGCACGGGTGTAGGAGTCCCGCGGGTTCTGAAAGATCTCCTCCGTCGGCCCGGTCTCCACAATCCGCCCGTCGTGCATCACCGCCACCCTGTCGGCGAACCGCCGCACGATGCCCAGGTCATGGGTGATGAAGAGCACCGCCATGCGCAGCTCCCGCTGGAGGGACTTGATGAGAGCGAGGATCTGGGCCTGGATCGTCACGTCCAGCGCGGTGGTGGGCTCGTCCGCAATCAGGAGCTTCGGGCTGTTCGCAAGGGCCATCGCGATCATCACCCTCTGCCGCTCGCCGCCCGAGAGCTGGTGCGGGTAGGACTTCAGGCGTTTCTCGGGTTCGCGAAGGCCGACCTTCTGAAGCCATTGCAGAGACACCCGGGTCGCCCGCGACCCCGAAAGCCCCTGGTGCAGACCGAGGGTTTCGTTGAGCTGCCGCTCCACCGTGTGCAGCGGGTTCAGCGACGACATAGGCTCCTGGAAGATCATCCCGATTTCGTTTCCCCGGATTCCCAGGAGCTCGCGACCGCTCATGTTGAGGATTTTCCGGTCGCGGAATGTGATTTCACCTTCCGGGTAGGCGATCAGAGATTCCGGGATCAGCCGGAGAATCGCCTGTGCCGTCACGGTCTTGCCGGAACCACTCTCCCCCACCAGCCCGAGGGTTTCGTTCTCGTTAATGGCAAGATCGGCTCCGTGCACGACATTCCGTACCTCGCCGGCCTTTCGAAAACCAATGTGGAGGTTGGAGATTCGGAGCAGGGGGGCCGCGTCGGTTTGCATCAGAATGCCTTCCGCGGATCAAAGGCGTCGCGCACCGCCTCCCCGACGAAAAACAGGAGGATAAGCGCGCCGCCTAGAACCACGAAGGAAGACATACCCAGCCACGGCGCCTGGAGGTTCGCCTTGCCCTGCGCCAGCAGGTCGCCGAGGGACGGCGAGCCGATGGGAAGCCCGAAGCCGAGGAAGTCGAGAGAGGTCAATGCGCCCAGAGATCCCGCCAGTATGAAGGGCAGGAACGTGAGGGTGGCAACCATTGCGTTCGGGAGCACGTGCCGGAAGATCACCCGGCCGTGCGTCATCCCGAGTGCCTGCGCCGCCAGCACGTACTCGAGGTTTCGCGCGCGAAGGAACTCCGCCCGGACCAGCCCCACCAGCCCCATCCAGCCGAAGAGGAGCATGATCAGGAGAAGCCACCAGAAGTTGGGCTGCACAACGCTGGAGAGGATGATGAGCAGGAAGAGCGTCGGCATGCCCGACCACACTTCGATGAAGCGCTGGCCGCTGATGTCGACCCATCCCCCGAAATAGCCCTGCAGCGCGCCCGCGGCGACGCCAACCGCTGAGGAGACGAGAGTGAGAGTGAGACCGAACAGCACGGAAAGGCGGAACCCGTAGATCAGGTTGGCAAGCACGTCCTTGCCGTTCTCATCGGTCCCAAGCCAGTTCACGAGCGTGGGCGGCGAAGGTGCCGGGCTAGGCAGATCGTAGTTGATGGTCCTGTAGCTGAAAGGGATCGGCGGCCACACCATCCACCCCTTCGCGGTGATCAGCCCTCGCACGTGGGGATCCCTGTAGTCCGCGGCAGTCTCGAATTCCCCGCCGAAGTCCTTTTCCGTATAGCTTTTCAGCAACGGCACGTAGATCCGCCCGTTCCAGCTCACCAGCAGGGGCACGTCGTTGGCAATGAGCTCCGCGAAAAGGGAGAGGCCGAAAAGCGCGAGGAAGATCCACAAGGACAGAAAACCCCGCCGGCTGGCCCTGAAGCGTTTCCAGCGTTCCTGGTTGATCCTGCTCAAGCCGATCGCCATGTCAGGTCTGCCTCGTTTCAAAATCGATGCGGGGATCGACGATCGTGTAGGTGAGGTCGCTGATGAGGGTGAGCACGAGGCCGAGAAGCGTGAACATGTACAGCGTCCCGAACATCACCGGGTAGTCGCGCTGGAGGGTGGACTCCAGCCCGAGGAGTCCGAGTCCCTCGAGGGAAAAGATCGGCTCGATGAGAGCCGCGCCGGTGAAGAGGATGCCGATGAACGCCGCCGGGAATCCCGAGATGACCAGGAGCATCGCGTTTCGAAAGACGTGGCGGCGGAGGATCCGCTTCTCGGTAAGCCCCTTGGCCCTTGCCGTCATGACGTACTGCTTGTTGATCTCATCCAGGAAGGAGTTTTTCGTGAGCATGGCCAGGGTGGCAAACCCTCCGATCACCATGGCAGCCGTGGGAAGGGCGATGTGCCAGAAATAGTCCAGCACTTTCCCGACGAGGCTCAGGGAGGCGAAGTTGTTGGAGACCAGGCCGCGGAGGGGGAACAGCTTGAGGTAGGACCCGCCGGCCAGGAAGATGATCATCACGATCGCGAACAGGAAGCTGGGGATTGCGTTTCCGACCAGCATGGTCGTGCTCGTCCAGACATCGAACTTGCTCCCGTGCTTGACCGCCTTGCGGATTCCCAGCGGGATCGAGACGAGATAGATGATCAGCGTGCTCCAGAATCCCAGGGAGATGGAAACAGGCATCCGCTCGACGATGAGCCCTACAACGCTCCTGCCCCGGAAGAGGCTGTCCCCGAAATCGAAGACAAGGTAGCGCTTCACCATCTCCCCGTAGCGGACCAGGAGAGGCTTGTCGAATCCGAAGCGCTTCGTGATTTCTTCCACGACCTGAGGATCGAGACCCCGGGCGCCGCGGTACAGCGACGTGTTCTGCTTCTGCCCCGACGTGGTGGACGCGGGCGGTGCGCCCACCTCCTGCCCCCCTGAGCCGGTGATCCGCTCCAGGGTTCCGATGCTCGTACGTCCCATGAGCTCGGCGAGGGCCTGGTCCACGGGTCCCCCCGGGGCGATCTGCACGATGAAGAAATTGATCGTGATGATCGCCCAGAGCGTGGGTATCATGAGGAGAAGCCGGCGGACAATGTAATGTCCCAAAGCGCTACTTTTTCGGCAGCTTGGCGTCCTTGTCCAAGTCCCGCCACCAGCTGCCGAGTCCGAGAGTGTACTTGGGCCGTACGGTCGGCCTGGAAAACTTGTTCCAGTACGCAATGCGGAACTTGCCCAGGTACCATTCCGGCATGACGTAGAAGTTCCACGTGAGCACGCGATCCAGCGCCTTGCTCCAAGAGAGCAGGGCGTCGGGGTTCTCCTGGTTCGCCTCGATGCCGTCGATCAGGGCGTCAACGGCGGGATCCTGGACCCCGGCCTGGTTGTAGGTGGAATCCAGGTAGTTCGATCGCCAGATGATCTTCAGGTCAGGGCCGGGGTAGAAGACCGGGTCATAGCCTTCGGAGACCATGTCGTAGTCCCGGTTGTGCCATCGATTCGTGAACTGGCTGGTGTCCACGACCCGAATATTCATCGTGATGCCCATGCGGGCCAGGTTCTTCTGGATGGGGATCGCAATCCGCTCCTCAGTCGGACGGTACATGAGAAGCTCGAAGGTAAACGGCTCTCCGGTTTTTACGTTCGTGAGCTTCTGGTTCCTGACCTCCCAGCCCGCGTCCTTCAAGAGCGCCAGGGCCTGGCGGACCTGGTCCCGTATCTCTCCCGAGCCGTCCGTGACGGGGGGATTGTATTCCTTGGTGAAGACCTCATCGGGGATTTTCCCCTTGAGAGGCGTGAGGATCTTCAGCTCGTCGGGACCGGGAAGGCCTGTCGCGACATACTTCGTGTTCGTGAAGTAGCTTCGAAGCCGCGTGTACTGGTTGTAGAACAGGTTCTTGTTCATCCATTCGAAGTCCAGGGCATACCCAAGCGCCTGCCGCACGCGCCGGTCCTTGAACATCGGGCGCTGGACATTGAAGATCAAGGCCTGCATCCCCTGCGGGATCTGGTGAGAAATCTCTTCCTTTATTATGGACCCGCTGTCGAAGTTTTTGCCCGTGTACAGGGTTGCCCAGTTCTTGGCGATGCTTTCCTGGTACATGTCGAACTCGCCTGCCTTGAAGGCTTCGAACGCGACCGTCTCGTCGCGGTAGTAGTCGTAGCGGAGGATATCAAAGTTGAGCTGGCCTTTGTTGACGGGAAGATCGATCGCCCAGTAGGTCGGACTTCGCTGCCAGACCACGTATTGGCCCATCTTGTAGTCTTTCACCGTGTAGGCGCTCGTGCCGAGTGGCACATCCGTGCTGGGTTCGCCAAACTTGCGGCTCTCCCAGTACTTCTTCGGAAGGATGCTGAGCTGTGCCAGGGAGACCATCAGCGCCTTGTCTCCCTCCTTGAGAGTGAACTTCACGCGCAGCTTGTCCAGGGCTTCGACCTTCGCCACTCCCGAGTAGTATTGTTTGAACTGCGGCACGCCCTCGTTGAAAAGCTTGTTGAAGGAGAACACCACGTCGTCCGATGTGATCGCGGATCCATCCTGGGCCGTCGCCTTCGGGTTGAGGTGGAAGATGATCCACGTGTAGTCCTCGGGGTACTCGACTTTCTGGGCGATCAGGCCGTAGTACACCTCGATCTCGTCCTCCGAGCCCGTCATGAGCATATCGTAGAGGTCACCGCTTCCCGCCGCGGCAAGCCCGCGCGTGGCGTACCTGTTGAAGTTGTCATACGTGCCCATGACCCACTGGCGCAGGATGCCCCCCTTGGGCGCGTTGGGGTTCACGTAGTCGAAATGATCGAACCCCGCGGGGTATTTCGGCTTGTCGTACAGGCTGAGCACGTACGAGGTGATGACCTTCGGAGCCGCGCCGAGCAGCGATGCCGCTGTTAGGAAGAGGAGGAGGATTGAGTATCTCTTCATGTTAAAATAATAGGGACTTGCGGCTGCCTTTGTCAAACTTCGCCCGCGCGCGGCCCCTCTTCAGTAGCGGAGCTTTGGAGTCGTGATGCACGTGTTGTCCTTATCGAACGTGCCGATCCGTTCCGTGACGGTCAATCCCCGCGCCCGCATCGTGACATCGACCTGGAGATCCCGGGGGAGCCAGAGGTCGATGAACCCGTTGGGAAGCGTGGTGGCATCCTCCTCCAGCAGGATGCGGCCGTCGGAGGTGACCGCTTTCACGTGCACGGGCGTGTTGGCCAACTCGCCACGACAGGTGGACGGGTAATGCCCGCTGCACGGGTGGGTTTTCATGATGTAGGGCGCGATGGAAACCGCCATGCGATCATCCGGCATGGCGATGACGGTTTTCGTTCCATCAGCGAACTGGAAGTTGAACGCCCGGCTGGATGTCCAGATCGTCATCTTGTTCTCATCGCTCTTCATGCCCCAGTCATTGGCCAGGCTCAGGGTTGCCTCGGGCGTCAGGCCGTCCAACATTTTCGGCGATGGCTGCGAGGCGCCCGTGTCGGCGAACGCACCAAAGCGCAGGCCGGCGAGCATCAGCAGCACGGCGAGAAACTTCACAGTTGTGTTCATCCATCCCTCCGAAGTTCGCGCGAGTGTAGCGGCACAATGTGAAGCATGTGTGAAGCGCAGGGGAACTTTTTCAGTTGACAAATGCCTGTGCCTGGTGTAGGTTGATTCCGTACCCCCTCCCCACCAGGGGTGGGGTATGCAGAGGAGAGATATGAGAACCGAGGAAATGACGGTCACCGGCATGACCTGCGCGTCGTGCTCGGCACGGGTGGAGAAGGTCGTGGGAAAGCTCGAAGGGGTCGCGAAAGCCAGCGTGAACCTTGCCACGGAGAAGCTGCACCTCGAGTACGACGAGACGCTGCTCCAGACAGACACGGTCCGCAAGGCCGTGGAAGCGGCGGGGTACGGCTTGCGCGAACAGGAGAAGGCCAAGCACGTGACAATCCCCATCGGCGGGATGACCTGTGCCTCCTGCACGGCCCGGATCGAAAAGGTGGTTGGCAAGCTCGACGGCGTGACGAAGGTCTCGGTCAACCTGGCAACGGAAAAGGCGGACGTTTTCTACATTCCTGAGAAGGTCCGGTTGTCGGCCATCAAGAAGACGATCACCGACGCCGGGTATACCCCCCGTGAAATCGACGCCTCCGAGACGGTGGACCAGGATGCAGAGCGCAAGGCGCATGAGATCCGGGTGATGTGGACGAAGTTCATCGTGGCTGCCGTGGCTGCGGTGCCGCTCCTGTACCTTGCCGCGGGACATATGGTGCCGGGTCTTCGACTGCCGCTCCCGTGGCTCCTGGACCCCATGCAGTATCCGCTGCTGTACGCCCTGGCACAGGTGATCCTGACGATTCCCGTTGTCGCAGCCGGGAACCGCTTCTACCGTGTGGGAGGCAAGGCCCTCTGGCACAGGGCGCCGAACATGGATTCGCTGATTGCCATCGGCACCGCGGCCGCGATTCTCTACAGCCTCTATTCGACATTGAAGATCGCCACCGGTGACTTCGCGGCTGTCAGCAACCTGTACTTTGAGACGGCCGCTGTCATCATCGCCCTTATCCTGCTGGGCAAGACGCTGGAAACCGTGTCCAAGGGGCGGACGTCCCAGGCCATCAAGAAGCTCATGGGCCTGGCGCCCAAGACGGCAATCGTGATGCACGACGGGAAGGAGACCGAGATCCCGATCTCCGAGGTGGAGGTGGGGGACCTCGTGCGCGTGCGTCCCGGCGGAAAGGTCCCCGTGGACGGTGAGGTAGTGGACGGCTACACCTCGGTGGACGAATCCATGCTCACCGGGGAGAGCATCCCCGTGGAGAAGAAGGCGGGGGACCAGGTCACGGGGGCGAGCATCAACAAGAACGGCACGATCACGTTCCGCGCCACCCGCGTGGGCAGCGACACCGCTCTTGCGCAGATTATCCGGCTCGTCGAGCAGGCGCAGGGAAGCAAGGCGCCGATCGCGCAGCTTGCCGACGTGGTCTCGGGATACTTCGTGCCCATCGTCATGCTCATCGCGCTTGCTGCGGGAGCTGCGTGGTTCATCAGCGGGCAGAGCGTGGCATTCAGCATGACCATCTTCACCGCGGTTCTTGTGATTGCCTGCCCGTGCGCCCTGGGCCTTGCCACTCCCACCGCAATCATGGTCGGAACCGGCCGGGGAGCTGAAAACGGGATCCTCATCAAGGGCGGCGCCGCACTGGAGGAAACGCACAGGATCCAGACCGTTATCCTGGACAAGACCGGGACGATCACCGAGGGTGCACCCGTGGTCACGGACATCGTGCGCGCGAACGGCACTACCGAGGAGCTGCTGCTCCAGCTCGCCGCATCCGCGGAGAAAGGCTCCGAGCACCCCCTGGGCGATGCCATCGTCCAGAGCGCGGAGAGGAGGAATGTTGCGCTCCTGCCCATGGAGCGCTTCCAGGCCATGCCTGGCCGGGGCATCGAGGCTCGTATCGATGGGAAGGCGGTCCTTCTGGGCAACGAGAAGCTGATGAGCGAACGGGGCGTCGATCTCGGCGCTTTGCTCGAGGCGTCGGGTTCACTGGCCGCGGCGGGAAAGACCCCGATGTTTGTTGCGGTGGACCGGGCGGCTGCCGGTGTGATCGCGGTAGCCGACGTGCCAAAAGAATCGAGCGCCCGGGCGATCGCCGCCCTTCGGGAAATGGGCCTGGAGGTCGCGATGATCACGGGTGACAACGAGAGAACCGCGAAGGCCATCGCCGCCCAGGTCGGCGTGGACCGGGTGCTTGCGGAAGTGCTGCCGCACGAGAAAGCCGAGGCGGTGAAGAAACTCCAGGCGGAAGGCCGCAAGGTGGCAATGGTCGGTGACGGAATCAACGACGCGGCAGCCCTCGCGCAGGCCGACATCGGGATCGCCATCGGCTCGGGCACCGATGTCGCGATCGAATCGGCCGACATCGTGCTCATGAAGAGCGACCTGGGCGACGTTGCGGGAGCCATCAGGCTCAGCAAGGCCACCATCCGCACGATACGGCAGAACCTCTTCTGGGCCTTCTGCTACAACGTCCTGGGAATCCCCATCGCGGCCGGGCTCCTGCACGTGTTCGGCGGGCCGCTGCTGAACCCGATCTTCGCCGCGGCCGCCATGTCCCTAAGCTCCGTGTCAGTCGTGAGCAACGCCCTTCGGCTGCGCCGGTTTTCGGCGCGCCGCTTTGAAGGAAGGTAAAACGGATGGATCATGGAAGCCACGAGAGTCACAAGGCGCTCGCGCTGTTAAAGACAGCCCGAGGCCAGGTCGACGGGGTGCTGCGGATGGTGGAGGAGGACCGCTACTGCATCGACGTATCGAAGCAGGTACTCGCCACGATCGCGCTGCTGAAGAAGGCGAACATCGTGATCCTCAAGCAGCACATGGATACCTGCGTGAAAGACGCAATCCGCACCGACAAGGGCGCGGAGAAGATTGACGAAATCTCGATGATACTGGAAAAGTATCTCGAGAGGTGAGGTGAGGAGGGAACAATGGCGCAAACCGCTGAAAAGGTGAAGGATCCAGTGTGCGGGATGCTGATCGACCCGGCAACCGCCGCCGCGAAGCGCACGCATAAAGGCAGGGATTTCTATTTCTGCGCCCAGGGGTGCGCGCGGACGTTCGATTCCGATCCGGAGAAATACGGCGCACAATGACGGGAAGGGCCGGAAGCGGTCGGGGCCGCGGGAGGGGAATCCTCCTTTTCAAGATGGGGAGCACCCTCTCCTCGCTGAAGGCGTGGAAGGGTGATTTCGAGGATTGGATCATCGCCGGAATGGGTCTGACCCGGGAGGAGGTGACGGTCGTCGATGTCACCCTCGGAGGGCCGCTTCCACCACTGGACGGTCATGGCGCGATCGTCATCACTGGTTCCCATGCCATGGTCACAGAGCGGAGGGACTGGAGCGAACGTGCGGCAGGCTGGCTGAGGGAAGCGGTGAGCAGAGACCTCCACGTCCTGGGCATCTGCTACGGTCACCAGCTCCTGGCTCACGCTCTCGGCGGCAAGGTGGGGAACAACCCGAAGGGACGGGAGTTCGGAACCGTCGAGGTGGCCCTTGAGCAGCGCGCGGGGGAGGACAGACTCCTGGGCGGCCTGCCCTCGCGGATCCGCGTCCACGTTGGACACACCCAATCCGTCCTGCGTCTCCCGGAGGGCGCCGTGCGGCTCGCCTCCAATTCCTGGGACGGCAACCAGGCTTTCCGGATCGGTTCGACCGCCTGGGGAGTTCAGTTCCACCCCGAGTTCGACGCCGAGATCATGCGGGAATATATCACGCATTACCGCGTCCTCCTGTCAGCCGAGGGGCAGGACACGGATCGCATCCTCTACGGCGTGAGTGACACGATTTTCGGCGTGCAAAGACTCCATCGATTTGCGCGCGTGCTTGCGGGGATCCCCGAAAACGCCTGAGCCGCCGTCTGCTGGGATGGCGCATGGTTCGCTCCTCCGAGGCGGTCAATCCTTCAAGCCGCCGACTGCAAGCCCCCACCGCACGTAGCGCTGGAAGAAGATGAAGATGAGCACCACCGGCAGGATGGCGATCATCGAGCTCGCCATGAGGCGATCGTAGCGTATGCCGTACTGCCCGATCGCGTTGTAGATCCCGATCGTGACGGGCTGCATCTCGTTCCTCGAGAGGAAGGTGAGGGCAAACACGAACTCCCCCCAGGAGAAGAGGAACGTGAGGATGGAGGCGGTGATCACGCCGGGCAGGGCGATGGGGAGTGTGATCCGCAGGAGGGTGCCCATGCGGGAGCATCCGTCAATGCGGGCAGCCTCCTCCAGGCCCCTGGGTATCTTCTGAAAGTAAGGCCTGAGGATGAGGATTACGAAAGGAAGCTGCTGCATCACGTTGGCAAGCACGACGCTCACGAACCGGTCCAGCAGCTTTACCCTGCTGAACAGGATGAACAACGGGAGGACCAGGGAGACATCGGGAAGGAGCTGGGAGACCAGGAGGATCAGGAGAAAGATCTCCAGCCCCCTGATTCGGAAGCGCGTGAGCCCATACGAGGCGAGCACTCCGAGAACGATCGTCGCCGCCATCGTGGAAAAGGCGATGATGCTGCTGTTCCTGAGGTAACGCGCCATGTATCCGACGGTGAGAACGCTCCAATACGCCTGGAGCGTCGGATGCCGTGTGATGAGGATGGGGGGAGAGCTTGCCACCTCCGCGGGCTGCTTGATGGAGGTCATGAACATCCAGTAGAAGGGAAACATCAGTATCGCCATGATCAGCACGCTCGCCGCGGAAAGCCCTATTCGCTTCATGCTCAGCCCTCCGGGGATTCCTCGCGCCGCACCAAGAGGAGGTAACCGCAGATCACGACGAACAGGATGGCGAGGAGGAGACAATTCGCCGCCGCCCCCTGCCCGAACTCGAAGAAAAAGAAGGACAACTTGTACGCGTGGATCGGAAGGACGTTCGTGGCGTTGACCGGTCCCCCGCCGGTCATGGCATAGATGAGCCCGAAGATCCGGAAGGTGTAGATGAATCCGAGCAGCAGGGTGATGAAAATCGTCGGCCCCGTGAGGGGGAGAGTGAGGAAGCGGAACTTCTTCCAGGCGCTCGCGCCATCGATGGATGCCGCCTCGTAGAAGGTCGGAGAGATCGCCGCCAGGCTGGGGGCGAGGAGCATTGTGTTGAAGGAAATCCCGATCCAGATATTGGCGAACATGACCCCGGCGAGCGCGGTCTTCGGCTCGGCCAGCCATGCAATCCCCCGGTTCAGGACATGCGTCCGCACGAGCAGCTCGTTGAGAAGACCGATGTCACCGTTGAGCAGCCACCGGAACAGCACGCTCACGACGACGGTCGGGACCATGAGAGTCACCAGGAGCAGTCCCCGGAAGAAACCGGCGAGCGGCACGCGGGGATTGAGAAGGAGCGCGAGGGCGAATCCGATGGTGAACTGAAACAGGATGCAGCCCAGCGTAAACACGAACGAGTTCTTCAATACGAGGGGAAGGATCGGATCCTTCACAACGGCGGCGAAGTTGTCCAGGCCAATGAAGGGCTTCGAGGGCTTGAGGAGAGTGGATGCGGTCACGTCCTGGAAGCTCATAACGAGATTGTAAGCGAGTGGATACGCGACCATCACGACCAGGTAGAGAAAGGCTGGGGCGAGCCAGAGGTATCCGTCGTGCCTCTCGCGGCGGAGCACAGAGGCCCTCCTTCCCGGGCGCACATCCATACGGAGAATGATCGGAACGCTGCAGGGCGCTGACGCTCCTGCAGCGTCATTCAACGTCGGCCTATCGCACGATCTCCTTCACCTTCGCCGCGGCGTCCCGCAGGGCGGCCGGGGAGGTCTTCATGCCGGTGAGCGCTTCCTGCATCGCAGTGAAGATCGCCTCGGATATCCTGGGCCACTTCGGATGCGGGCCACGGGGGGCGGCGTATTTCATCTGCTCAAGGAACACCTCATAGATCGGGTCCCCCTTCCAGTAGGGGGCCTTCGCCGCCGCGGCGGGCATGAGCGGGAGGGAGCCGAAGATGTGCCAGAACTCGGCCGCGTTTTCGGCCCGGTACAGCCAGTCGATGAACGCCCATGCTGCGTCCAGGTTCTTTCCCCCCTTGATGAGGCCGAAATCAACGCCACCCATGGCGGACGCCTGTTTCTTGCGGCCCGGGAGGAGCGCGACTTTCCAGTTCAGTGAAGGGGCATCGTTTTTCAATGGCACGATGCACCATGGCCCGTTGACCATCATTGCGGCCTGCTTGTTCATGAACTGCACCCGGACGCCGGACCACTGGTCCATGGCCACGATCTCCTTGGACACGTAGCCCTTCTTCACCCAATCCACCCAGAGCTGCAGTGCCTCCGCTGCGGCAGGGCTGTCGAGGTGGTAGATGTCTCCGCCATTCTGCTGCAGGAACGGCAGCCACTGGAAGGTGCCCTCTTCAGAGGCCACCGCACACACCGACAGCCCATACGCGCCGGCTTTGGTGAGCTTCGCGGCGTAGGCGGTCAGGTCCTCCCACGTCTTCGGAGGCTTGTTCGGATCGAGACCCGCGGCCTTGAACATGTCCACGTTGAGGAACAGGGCGAGGGTATTCGTCTCGAAGGGAATCCCGTACTGGCGTCCGTTCCAGACCGACGACTGCCACGGCCCCGGGTAGAAATCCTTCTGGCCGTAGCTCCACTTCGCGAGCCTTGCGTCCAGCGGCTCGAAGGCGCCGAGGTCGATATAGGAGGCAAAGTCGGGATTGTCGACCAGGGCGCAGTCCGGGGCATTGCCCGCCGTCAGGGCCACCGTGAGCTGGCGCTTGAAATCGGCGAAGGGGATGAACTTCGCTTCGATCTTGGCCTGGTCCTGCGACTGGTTGAAGGTCTTGATGGTGGGATACAAGCCGGGATTGTCGAGCGGAACGTAGGACCAGAGCTGGGCCGTGCCCTTCACGCTCTCTGCCGCGAGCATTCCGGGAAGGAGCAGGCACACGACGAGCAGCGCGCAGAAGAGACATCTCTCTCTCATAGGGAACCTCCTCTCTATTGCTGGTTTCCCGAGCTTGATTCTACGATCATGCCCCTCTCTCCGCTTGGCTGTTCTTGCCCATTTGTTCGGCAAAATTGCCGTCAACGCACGCTGCAGTGGGTGCCCGAAACCAGGACGACGCTTGCCTCGCTGTCGAGGGACGCGGCGCCTTTGACCTCCTTCGGCTGGGGCACATCCTTGAACACCACTCGCAGGCCCTCGATCGGTTCGGACAGGCTCAGGAAGAGCTCCTCGCCAGACCGCCCGACCTTCACCCGTACCGTTCGCGTGCCGTCCTGGACAGTGAAAGAACCCGTTGTCTTCAGCCGGTACACGGTCAGAAGCAGGGAATCGAAGCTGGAGCGGCTCGGCGCATCCTCCACGGACCCGGTGGGGATGATGGAGTTTTCCCGAATGAAGAGCGGCAGGGAGAAGTAGTCAAAGGAGGCCGTCGCCCACTTTCCCCCCTCAACCACCTCGCCGGTGAAGAAATCCGTCCATTCGCCGGCGGGCAGGTAGAAATCGACATGCCCGTCCGGATTGAGAACCGGGGCTACCAGGATCTCCGCGCCCAACAGGTACTGACGGTCGAGGAACCGGCAGGTCAGGTCTCGGGGGAACTCCAGGAGCATCGGGCGCATGAGGGGAAGCCCCGTTTCATGAGCTGCGCAGCAGTAGCTGTACATGTACGGGAGAAGGGTATGACGCAGGCGGGTAAAATGCCGCAGAACCGTGACCGCCTCCTCGTCGAAGTTCCAGGGCACCCGGTACGAGTCATCCCCGTGGAGGCGGCTGTGCGAGGAGAGCAGTCCGAAGGCGACCCAGCGCTTGTAGAGGTCCGGGGTCGCTTTGCCGTAGAAGCCTCCGATGTCATGGCTCCAGAACGAGCCCCCCGAAAGGCAGAAGGAAAGCCCTCCGCGCAGCTCCGCGGCCATCGACGCGTAGGATGCGACGCTGTCGCCCCCCCAGTGGATCGGGTACCGCTGGCAGCCCGCGGTCGCCGAGCGAGCGAAGACCAGCGCTTCGCCGGCACCCCGGCGCCGCTCGAGAAGCTCGAACACGGTCCGGTTGTACAGCAGCGTGTAGAGGTTGTGCATCAGCGCCCCATCCGCGCCATCGGCATACACTGCATCCTCCGGGGCACTCTCTCCGAAGTCGGTCTTGAAGCAGTCAACGCCCATGTCGAGGAGCGCCCCCAGCTTCTCGCAATACCACGCCCGCGCCTCGAGGTTCGTAAAATCCACGAAGGCGATGCCCGGCTGCCACCAATCCACCTGGTAGACTTCGCCCGTCGGCCTCTTCAGGAAGTAGCCCTTCCGTGCGCCTTCGGCAAACAGTGCCGATAGCTCGGACACATAGGGATTGATCCATGCGCACAGCTTCAACCCCTGCGATTTCATTCTGGCGATCATTCCCTCGGGGTCAGGGAACGCCGTCCGGTCCCATTGGAAATCGACCCAGTGTCGCTCACGCATCCAGTAGCAGTCGAAGTGAAATACCGTGAGGGGGATGCCCCTGCGGACCATCCCCTCCACGTGCTCCATGACCGTCCGCTCGTCGTACACGGTCGTGAAGGATGTCGTCAGCCACAGGCCCAGGGACCACTTGGGAATCAGGGGCGGCCTCCCCGTGAGGGCCGTGAGCCTTTCCAGCACCTCGGCGGGTGACTCGCCGGCGATCACCAGGTATTCCAATTCCGTTCCGGGCACGACGATCCGCACCCCGCTATTGTCCTCCGTCGCGACCTCGAACTCCACCTTCGCGGGAGTGTTGACCAGGATCCCGTAGCAGTCGGAGGACAGATAGAAAGGGATGTTCTTGTAGGCCAGATCCGAGACGGCGGCGGGATCGGTGTTCCACATCACGACGCTCTGGCCGTTTCTGAGAAACGGCGAAAAGCGCTCCCCCAGTCCGTAGACGCATTCCCCGGGCTTGAGGCTGAGCTTTTCGGCCATGTACAGTCCGCCGCCTTCGATCTCCAGGAGCCCGAGGGAATCGCGGCCGCTCTCACACAGGAAGGTGGAGTTCCAGGAGAAGCTGACATTCCAATCCTTCCTGCCAAGGGCGGCGCTGAGCCTCCCGCTGGTCACCCGCACGATCTCTTCCTCCTCCGCGGTCGTGAGCCGACACGGCGAAAGCGATTCCAGCAGGAAGCTCCTTTCCCTCACCTTCCCCGCGGCGTGGTGGGTAGCCTTCACGCGCAGCACGTTTTCCAGAGGGGAGGTGATCTCGATCCGGATCACCCTGCCGTGCAGCTTCGCCTCGTGAAGCCCTTCGGTGTGGTACAACCCGACCACCCGCACGCTGTGTTCTTCGACCGTATGCTCGTACAATCGGGAAGGGGGATAGAACCTCAGGCCGGGCATGACGGAGTACATACCCCGGAATACGCGCATGGCGGCCTCCTCGAAACGCTATCCTACCTTGCTGAATCTCGGCCGCGCTTGGCGATAGTTGCCCTCCTGTAGTGTCAAATTGCCGTCTGGTTGCGGTTTCGGAAGAGAGAGGGACTCACTCCTGTCGCCTTGTGGAACAGCCGAATGAAGTGACTGAGGTCGGTGAAGCCGACCTCATATGCGATGTCGACCACCTTCAGGTTCGTGTCCTTCAGGAGCTGCTCGGATTTCAGCAAGCGACAGGAGTGCAGATATTCCACGGGAGATCTGCCGATGCACTCCTTGAAGAAGCGGCAGAAGTAGTACTTGCTGAGATTGCTCAGGGCTGCCAGGTCGTGCAGGGTAAGCTTCTGCGCGTAGTTTTCGTGGATGTACTGGATGACGAACTTCAGCCGATGGAGATCCCGGTATTTCCGGTGGGCGGCGTCGGGTGTCACCGATCCCTTCGACACGAGAATTGAGAAGGCCTTGAACAGGGAGCCTTTCAATGCCAGCTCGTAGCCCGGAGCCTTGCGGCGGGCCGCCTCGATCAGATCCATCAGTTCCCTGACCACCCCTCTCCCCCACGCCTGCCTCGTCGAGATGAGTATGGGAAGCTGGAGCTGTCGCAGCTTGATCCTTCCGATGTATTGGAGCTGGGTAATGTCGGAAACTCCGCTGGTCAGGAAGTTGACGCTGAACACGATGGCGTCGTACCAGAAGTCTCTGCCGTTCGCCGAGACCGCGGTGTGAATCGCACCCGACGGGACTTGGGCGGCATCCCCTTTGCGGAGGTTGTATTCGCTGCCGTCCACCTGCAGGCGAACGGCCCCTTTCCGAATGAGGACGAACTCCGCCTCATCGTGCCAGTGCAGGAAAAGGAGGCGTTTGCTGAACTGGGGGAAGAAACGGTAATTGTCGTAGAGGGCAATGGGGAGTGCTGCGGAGCCGTGGAGTCGCTTCTCTTTTTCGACGAGACTCCTGTCCATTGGCGACCCATCCGCATCTGAGAAGAGGCAGTATGTGTATTGTGCCGTTACCCGTGGGGCGCTGTCAAGATCGTCACCTCCAGCAGCCTATCCCGGGTACCGCGGAAACCTGTCCCTCAGGAGGTTTGCCGAGCTGGTGCAGGCGGGAGGGTGATCGTGAACTCCGATCCGCGCCCCGGCTGGCTGGCGGCGCTGATCGTTCCCCCGTGCGCCTCCACGATGGCCTTGGCGATCGAGAGGCCGATGCCTGCTCCGCCCGTCGCGCGGCTTCGCGAATCATCCGCACGGTAGAACCTTTCGAACACACGGGGAATCTCCTGCCGTCCAATGCCGATGCCGGTGTCCGCCACACGGATCTCTGTCCCGGTGGGCCGAGCATTCACCCGCACGTCAACTGCTCCGCCTGTCGGGGTGTACTTCAGGGCATTCGAGAGCAGGTTGATCACGGCCTGGCTGAGCTTGTCGGGGTCCACGGCGACTGGCTGCCCGCCCCCGCGTGCGTTTCCCGTCACCGGCGCAAATCTCAGTGCGACCCCCTTCTCATGGAACTGCGGCTCGTGATTGCGGACGATCCCTGCCACGAGCGCACCGATGTCCGTGGCACTTCGGTTCAGCCCGCCGGCATCTCCCTCGAAATGAGCGAGTTTCTCCATGTCCGATACCAGGCGGTTGATCCTCAGTATCTCTTCGTGGAGGCCCGCGAGGCGCGCCTGGTCGGGCTGCCAGACGCCGTCGATGAGGGCCTCGAGGTGGCTCTGCAGGGTGGCCAGCGGCGTGCGAAGCTCATGCGCCATGTCAGCCGTGAGGCGGCGGCGCAGGGCCTCCTGGTCCCCGAGCGCGCGCGACAGGTCGTTCACCGAGGAGGCAATTCCGTCCAGCTCCGGCACGCGTGTCTTCTCTCCAATGACGACGTTCCTCTGGCCCTGCGCGATCCGCTGCGTGGCCCGTGCGACGCGTGCGAGGGGGACGGTGATCCTCCGGGCCGAGAAGGAGCCGGCGAGGACCGCGAGCGCCATCGCGGCCAGCGTGACCCAGAGCAGGAGAAGGTTGAGGGAGTTGATGAAGGCAAGCTCCTGGTCATTCAGGAAGAAAGGCCCGTAATAGCCGATCGTCACCACTCCGACGCTCGCGAAGCTCGAACGGACAGGGTAGACATTCTCCGTGTACGAGCCGCGCCAGTTCGGGTAGCGGCTTGCCATGTTCTGCGCCATGTGCGTGATCATCTGTACGCACAGCCCATTGTTGTGCACGGTCGCGTCCCAGACCGTCCTGCCGTCCCGGTCGGAGACCTTCACGATCATTCCCTGCTCGAGGGCGCTCATTCCAATGGCGGTCATCCCCGCATCGTCCCAGGCGCCGCCGGCAGTGCCGGATCCGCGTCCGGCGGTGCCCGATCCGCCTCCGGCGCCGTACTGGGCACCGATCTGCGTCACGACCTGCTGCACCTGCCGGGCCTGGTTCTCCCGCACGTAGCGCCGGAAGCTGCTTTCCAGCACTCCGTTGGCGAGCACGCTCACCATGAGGACGCAAAGCAGCGCCACCAGCACGTACGAGAGGGTCAGGCGGGTCCGCAGGTTCCAGGTCACGATGATTCCTCGACGTTGAACCGGTAGCCGATCCCGTGGACGGTGTGGATGTAGCGGGGCGCGCGCGGGTCGGTCTCGATTTTCTGCCGGAGGTTTTTCACGTGGGCGTCGATCGTGCGGTCGTACCCGTCAAAATCGTCGCCAAGAGCGCGGGCGATCAGCTCCTCGCGCGAAAACACGCGCCCGGGGTTTCCGGCGAAAAGCCGCAGGAGCCGGAACTCGCGCGGGGTGATGCCCACCGGCGCCCCGGCCTTCCGTACGGTCCCTGCCGAATCGTCGATAAGCAGGTCCTCGTCATTGAAGCTCAGCACCCGTGCCGCCGGCGAGCCGGTGTCCGCCGAGCGGCGCAGGACGGCTTCGACCCTCGCGAGGAGCTGTCTCGGGCTGAATGGCTTGGTGACGTAATCATCGGCACCGATCTCCAGACCCTTCACGGCGTCGGAATCTTCGACCTTCGCGGTGAGCATGATGATCGGCACGCGAGAGCGGGCGCGGAGCCTTCGGCAGACCTCCTCTCCGGCCAGGTCGGGGAGCATGAGATCCAGGATCACGAGGGCAGGACGTTCCTTCTCGAAGAGCTGCAGCGCCTCCTCGCCGCTCGCCGCTGTCAGGGGCGCATACCCCGCCTTGCGGAGGTAGGACCCGACAACCTCCGTGATCTTCGGCTCGTCGTCGACGACGAGCACACGCTGAGGGGCACGTTCCATCCTACTGAACGACGGAGTATCCCTGGTCCTCGATCGCCGTCTTGATGGACTGGAGGCTGGTCTTCACGGGGTCGAACCCCACGGTGACAAGGTTCTTTTCCAGGCTCACCTCGACCGAATCCACGCCGGAAAGCGCGGACACGGAGCTTGTCACCGCGTGAACGCAGTGCTGGCAGGACATTCCCTGCACGTTCAGGTTCTGAGTTTCCTTTGCCATCAGAGTCTCCTTGTACTGAAATATACTATCATCCAGGGGCGCCCGCGTTCATCTTCCGCAGCAGCCTCCCGCACCGGGACGCGGCTTGAAGGATGCAACCTGTGCCCTCACCGCCCTGAGATCGACGTTGTCCGTGTCGTCGACAACCTTCACGTACCCATGGAGCATTCCCATCCCGCACTCGAATGTGAAATCGGAAGTGATCTCGAGGAACGGGGTTTCCAGTTGTCCCTGCCTGAGGTCCAATCCACCCTGGTATTCGGGGAAGTTCACCACATAATTGCAGGAGCTCAGGTTTCCCGCAACGAACTTCACTTTCCCCTTCACGCCGCGCTTCATGACGATGACCGCAGGCGTGTAGCCATTCGCGTCGACCACCACTTCAGCCACTTGACCGTCACCGGTGCGCTTTGCGACCTGGATGACGTCGACGGGAATCTTGCCGTTGGCGAACTTCCCGGGCGCGGCGCCGCAGCAACCTCCGCTGCCTCCGCTGCTCCCGAATGCCGTTGCGATGTTCCCGCCGGCCGGCGCGGCAAGGTCGCTGGCTGTGAGCACTTTGAGATCGGGAACGATCCTGATGGAGCTCGAGATCATCCCCATCCAGCACGTGTACGAAATCGTTCCATCCCGGTCGGGAGTGAACTCGATCAGGTTGTCACCGGGGAACAGCTGCTTCCTGATCCCATACTGCGGCACCGTGAGGGGGTTGTTGCAGCCGTTGAGGTCTTCCGCCTTCGCGCTCACCGTCCACCGGACGGGAATCCCCTTCTGCACGATGAAGGGATGATACTCTCCCGATTCGACAGTGGTCCTCACTTCCTGGTAATCGCCGATCACCTTTGCCACGGCGATCGAACCGGCCTGTCCCGGGGTGAGCACAGGGAGGGCGACCCCGAAGAGGCTCATGCCGCGGGTGAACATCACGAGGCCGAGGGCCATGACGAGCACACCGCTGGCCTTCAGCATCCGGCGGTTGAACTTCGCGCTGAGGAAAGCGCTGATCGCTCCGAATCCCAGCAGCAGGGGCACCGTGCCGAGGCTGAAGAGGAACATGGATAATGCGCCGGCGATGAAGCTGCCCGTTCCGAGTGCGTAGACCTGCATCGTCTGCAGAGGACCGCACGGCATGAGACCGTTGAACAGCCCGACCACGAACGGCCCGCGTCCCGCTGCCGCTGCGCGCATCCTGCTCCCACCGAGGCCCGGAAACCGGACCTTCAACCGCGAAAGCCACGGGAATATCCCGAGCATGCGCACGCCGAGGAACAGCATGAATGCGCCCGCGATCACGGGCATCACGCCCCTGAGGGTCGTGGTGAGGCTGAACAGAGAGCCTAGCGCGCCCACGATCCCGCCGATGATCGTGTAGGAGACGACCCGGCCGCTATTGTAGAGGAGACTCGGCCGCAGTCGTTCCCAGAGTCCGGAGGCAGCCGGGGCCGGATTCGATGCGGCGTCTGACTCCGCCGGCGGCAGCGCAGCCCCTTCCTGGCGCTTGATCCCCTGGGACAGCACAATCCCGCCGCACATCGCGATGCAGTGCAGCGAGGTGAGGAGTCCGACGATGAAGATCAACCCATATCCCATGGATTGCGTCACCGTGGGCAGGAAGGTGAAACCGACGGTGTAGCGGATGATGAGGTAAATGGCCGCAACCACCGCGATCAGGCCGAGGAAGCGATACACGGCCCCGGACCTCGACTTCGCGGCGGCTGAGTCCAGCGCCGTAGCGGCCGGGAGCGCCGCCAGCGGGGCGTCCTCGCGCACCCCGTACCCGGCGCTCCTGACGGCCCCGATAATCGCATCCCGGCTGACCAGGTCCGCGTCATAGTACACCATCACCTCGGAGAGCGACGCGCTCGCGCTCACCCGGCTCACCCCATCGAGCGCGCGCACTGCCTTCTCGATGCGCTGCTCGCAGCTGCTGCACGACATGCCGTCCACCACGAGACGTGCTGTTGCACGCTTTCCGGCCATGGAACCCCCCTGCTGATCCTGGATGGGAGCAAGCATACGCGGCAGGTGTGAAGGAAATGTGAAGATCAATATTCATACTTTCTTCACACCAGTACCCCACATTCGCGGCACACGATACATCCCGGATTCGAAGGAGCGTTTCACATGATCAGGAGATCCGCCCTCACGGTATCTGCGACTGTCGCCCTGCTTCTCAGCGCATTCGGCGTTTCCGCGGGAGGCAAGATTCTTCCCAACGGCGATCTGCAGATCCCCAAGAAGGAAGTAACGGCCACCGCGAAGTTCTACCAGTACAGGCTGGACGGCGTTCTGATGGAAGTGCTGGCCCTCCGTGCGCCGGACGGGACGGTAAGGACCGCATTCAATACCTGCCAGGTGTGCTATGCATCCGGTCGCGGCTACTATATCCAGCAGGGCGACGTGCTGGTCTGCCAGAACTGCCGCAACAGGTTCAAGGCCAGCCAGGTGGAGATCATCAAGGGCGGGTGCAACCCCGTGCCCATATCCGCCGATCTCAAGACCGAGGATGCGAATACGATCACCATCGGGAAGTGGCTCTTCGCGGAGGCCAAGCCGCTCTTCCTCAGGTGGAAGACGAGGTAGGAGCTGAGTCGGCCGCGCGTGCGGCGATCGCACCCGTTTCATGGAGAGACCGCTCCCCGCGCTCTTCCCGTTGGAGCGTGGTTATGCTGACGCGGAACGCGATCAGGCCGGTGTCAGCTTCGTCCGACGTCAACCATAGCTGTGGAGGCCAGCCAGGAGGAAGTTCACCCCGAAGTACGTGAAGACGGTTGCGACAAAGCCGACCAGCGCGAGCACCGCGGTGGTTCTTCCCCGCAGCTTCTTCACCAATCGAGTATGGAGGAATGCGGTGTAGAGAAGCCACGTAATGAGCGCCCAGGTCTCCTTTGGATCCCATCCCCACCACCTGCCCCACGCGGTCTCCGCCCAGATTGCGCCGAAGATCAGCGCCCCTGCCGTGAAGATCGGGTACCCGATGCCGATCGAGCTGGCCATCAGCCTGTCCATGTCAGCTCGCCGGTCGACGCTCTTCGTCCCCAGGTATGTCAGGGCTGCAACGAAACTCACCACGAAGAACGACTCGCCGATGAACGCCAGGGTCACATGGAGCACGAGCCAGATCGACTGCAGGGCAGGGATGGGCGGTTGGATGTCCTTCGGCGCGATCGGAGAGGAGGAGATCATGAGCAGCGCGAGGCAGACGATAGTCGCACCAAAGGCGACGAGCGGGGAAAATGGCCTTTTCCCCGCGGTCAGGCGGAGGGCAAGGAGGATCGCGCAGATCACCGCCGAAAAAAACACCAGCGATTCGTATGTGTTGGTGACCGCGACAAAGCCGATGCGTATGCTCCGAAGGAGCAGGGTGGCGAAGAGGAGGGCCGATGCCGCGCCGAGCAGCCAATGCGAAATGGGGTCAAGCCTGGGTTCCTTCCGCAGAAGAGCCACGGCCTGGACCACCGCCGACAGCGCAATGAGGGCAAGGGCGACGACCGCCATGCCGATCATGGTTTCTCCTCTCGCTTCTTCTGGAAATACGTCAGGCCGAGGCCCGCGGCCAGGACGATGACGGCCACGATTACCAACAGGTAGCCGGGATCGTTCACCGCCTTCAGGCCGGACATCGGGATACTCTCTATCCGCGTCACTGTGTAGGGCCCGATCCTGTCCGCAGTGGCCAGCATCCGGGTTGAAACGACCTCATTGCCGCGGTACTCCCGAAACGCCGCACGGAGGACTTCTCCATCTTTAATGATGTCGGAAAAGTACCAGTATGATTCGCCGTCCTGCAGGCCCTGTCCTGGCCGTCCCTTCGCCTCGTTTCCCTGGTCGTCCTTGAGCGTCAGCGTGCCTTTGTCCTCCCAGGTCGTCTGGTAGACAGCGACCCCCGGGAGGCGCAGCGGATGGTTGACCCTGATGGGGAAAGTGGGAATCTCCTCGTTGCCATTCCGGAAGACGCGCACAGTGGAAATCCATGCCTTTGGCGACCCGTTCTCGTATCTGAGGAACTGCATTGACAGCAGCTTGATCGAATAGGTCTTTGAGAGAGTCACCTCATCCCCCGAGGCCACAGAAAAGTTCTTCTCCTGCCGCGCCAGGACGCTGGCCAGGCTTCCCAGGATCAGCAGGAGCAGGCCGATGTGGACAAGGTCGGGACCATAGCGCTTCGGTGTCCTGGATCGCGCCCGCCGCAGGAACCGGTCGACCGTGCACACTGCAAGGTTGAGGGTGAAAAGGAAAACGGGGATGAGGAAAAGGATGGAACTGAAGAATCGATCGAAGTGAAGAACAGTGACCAGCCGGTACACCGCGACCGGATAGCTGGCCTGGTAGAACGCCTCCTCCCTGCCCTGGGGAACCAGGGTCGCAAGGACGGAGAAGACGGTGATTACCAGGAGAAGGACCACCGCAAGACGCACCGATTTGAAAAAGCGGTACAGCGTATTCAGTGACATGTGACCACTACCCGCCTCTCTTGTTGTAGAGGTACTTGTAGAACTCTGAATCCGTCGTCAGCGTCTTGCTGAACTTGGGGAGGATCGTCTTGTACTCCTCCAACGCCATCCAGTAATCGGCGAAAGCGGGGTCCTGGTTGTAGGCCTTGTTGCGGATGGCAAGCGCCTCCGCGTCCGCCTTGGCCTTGATCTCCTTGGCCTTGCGCTCCGCGTCGGACTGGATCTGCTTCAGTTCCCGGCTGGTCTGGCCGAGCCATTTGGCCTTCTCACCTTCGCCGTCGGACCTGAAGGCCTGCGCGATCTGGCTGCGTTCCTTGATCATGCGGTCGAAAACGCTCGGGGTCAGGTCGTCGGAGTACTTGATCTGCCGGAAGATCACGTCGATGAGCTCCATTCCGTACTGCGGCATGATGGTCCGCGCCTCATCGCGCATCTCGATGGAGAGCGCCCGGCGGCCCTTTCCGATGTTCTCGTACCTGATCTCCGCCAGCGTGGAGATGTTGCTGAGCGCCGCGGAGCTCTCCGCGGAACCAGCCACGCTGGCCAGGACGTTGGACCTCTTGATCTGGCTGATCACGTTGGAGTCGCGCACCGCCTCCCGCAGGGGGTTGCGGGAGATGATCTTCCGCACCTCGGAGTCGATGACGTCGTCCATCCTGCCCTGCGCCTGGGTCATGGAGCCCACCGACTCGTAGAACTTCTTGGGATCCGAGATGCGCCAGCGCGCGGTGGTGTCCGCCCAGATAAACTGGTTCTCCGAGGTGGGGATCCGCTGGGCATTGCCGTCCCAGGACTGGATCTTCTTGGAGAACTTCACCACGTTCTCCACGAACGGGACCTTGTACTTCAGGCCTGCCTCGGTCTCGACCCGCACGATCTTCCCGAACTGTACGACGACGGCCTGTTCGCCCTCGGTCAGAATGTAATACGGTCCCATGAGCGACACGACCAGGAGGGCCACGCCCACGATGACGAGGATGATGATCGTCTTTCTCATTGCGTGCCTCCCCGTGCTGCGGGCGCGAGAGCTGGTGCGCCCGTGGATCCGATTCCTCCAAGGTTCTTCAGCGGGAGGAAATTCTTGAGGTTCTTGTCGATAAGGTCGGTACCTTCGGCGCTGGCGAACACCTGGTCGTACATCTCGTAGTACAGCCGGAGGCGGACCACCTCGGGCGCCTGCCGGTACTCGCCCAGCACCGCGAGGAACCGGGATACGTCGCCCCGTGCCTGGTTGACGCGCTCAGTGGCATAGCCCTGCGCTTCCTGGATGGTCTGATCCGCCTGTCCGCTGGCCCTGGGAATGGCCTGGTTGTATGCTTCCTTGCCCTCGTTGATCATTCTGCTCCTGTCCTGGATGGCCTTGTTCACGTCCTCGAAGGCGTCCTGCACGGCTCCCTTGGGGGGTACGATGTTCTGCAGCTTCACCGTGGTGACCCGTATCCCGAGGCCGTAGGACTTGTAGAGCGCGTTCATCAGTTCCTGCCCCTGCAGCTCGATGTTCGCGCGCTCGGCGCCAATCACGTCGAAGATCGTGCGGTCACCCACGAGCATGTTGATCGCCGACTGGGAGATGTCGCGAATGGTCTTCTCCTGGTCGTCAACGTCGAACAGCCACGCCCGGGCGTCCGTGATCTGGTACTGGATGATCCACTCCACGTCGATGATGTTGAGATCACCGGTGAGCATGATCGATTCCGTGGAATAATCCTGGCTGGAGTACGCCGACACGACGCCTGACTGCAGCGTGCGGAACCCGAACTCCTCCTTTAGTATCCTCTGGGTGGGCACGTTGTAGTTCTTCTCCACCCCGAAAGGCACCTTGAAGTGAAGTCCGGGCCCCACCATGCGCGAGAACTTGCCGAGGCTCAGTACCACCGCTTCCTCCTTCTGGTCGACGATAAAGAAGCTGGAAAACAGGAGGATGAGGACAAGTATCGCGCCGATGGCGATGAGGAGAATCGTCGGCGTGAGCCTGGGGAGAGACTTTCCTGAAACAACGTCACCCATGGTGCCTCCTTGTAGAGCCTCGAATTGTGCATGCCGTTGTGAAAGAAGTATGAAATGACCTCTTCGCATTTTCTTCATGACGATCCCCTATCCTCCTTGCGCGTCACGAACCGACGGAGGAGGAAGAATGGCTGCGAAGCGTGTGACCGTGAGGTTGGACGTTGACGGCATGTCGTGCGTGAACTGCGAGGATCGGATCGAGAAAGCAGTCGGCGTCCTTGACGGTGTGGACGATGTCGCCGCGAGCGCATCACTGTGCGAGGTCATTGTGTCCTACGATGGCGATCGCGTCGGCCTGACAGCGATCGTGGACGCGATCAGGGCCGCGGGATACGAGGTGCGCGGGGATTATTCCTCTTCGGTTCGGGGAATTGCCGGATCGAGGTCCGTTGCTGATGCATTGGCCCCCGCGTGGAACAGGATGACGACGGCGGTTTCCACCGCGTCCTCGCTCTCCCGGTTTCTGGGATTGATCGCGATCATTGCCGCCCTCTACCTCATCATCCGTTATACGGTCGGACTCACATTCCTCCCAAGAGTGAGCCAGTCCATGGGCTACGGGCTTGTCTTCGTCGTCGGGTTGCTCACCTCGCTTCACTGTATTGCCATGTGTGGAGGGATCGTCCTGTCGCAGGGCATCTCGAAAAAAGAAGGCCAGCCGAATCCCCCGCCTCTCTCGCGGCCTGCCGCGCTCGGCGCCCGGCTTCGTCCGAGTCTTCTCTACAATGGCGGGAGGGTCGTCTCGTATACGCTGATCGGCGGCATCGTGGGCGCGTTCGGCTCGCTCTTCAGCATTTCCACCGCGCTCAAGGGCTTCATGCCCGTCATCGCCGGCCTGTTCATGCTCTTCCTCGGGGTGCGCATGCTGGGGATCATCCCCTGGCTTTCGCGGCTGAAGATCCGCATACCCGGCATCGCCAACGAGAAACTCATGGCCGCGGCCGCCCGGAGGGGACCGTTCATCGTGGGGATGCTCAACGGGCTCATGCCCTGCGGGCCGCTGCAGACCATGCAGGTATACGCGTTGGGGACCGGCAGCCTTCTTGCAGGCGCGTTTTCCATGTTCCTGTTCAGTCTCGGCACGGTGCCGCTCCTTCTCGGCTTCGGAGCCATCAGCTCGCTTCTCAGTGCGAAATTCAACCGCCGGATGCTCAAAGCGAGCGGCGTCCTTGTCATGGTTCTTGGCTTCGTCATGTTCTCGCGCGGCCTGACCCTCTTCGGTGTTGCGCTGCCGAGCGTTTCCTCCGGCTCCGCAGTTGTGCTGGCGAAGGCGACAGGCGGCTACCAGGAGGTGAGGACCACGGTTTTCACCGATCAATACCAACCGTTTGTGGTGCAGGCGGGGATCCCCGTGCGATGGACGATCACCGTCGCGGCGAAGGATCTGAACAACTGCAACAATCCGATTCTGATCCCTCAGTATGGGATCCGAAAGCAGCTTCTGCCGGGGGACAACCTTGTCCAGTTCACCCCGTACAAGGAAGGCACGTTCGCCTACACCTGCTGGATGGGCATGATCTCCAGCACCTTCCGCGTGGTCCGCGACCTGACGAAGGTAGCGGCAAGCGAGCTCGCGGCGCCCTCGGCCGGCGGAAGCGCTTCCGCGCCAGGGTCCGCAGGAGCAGGCTGTTGCGGTCCAGCGCCCGCGAAGTTTGCCGGCGGCAGAATACCCGTTGACGTCATCCAGATTGCCAGGCCGACCAGCGAGGGCCAGGCGGCGGACGTCACGGTGAACGAGGACGGGTACATGCCCGCCGTGATCGTCGTGAAAAAGGGGGTGAAGGCAAAGATTCGTTTCGTGGCGGAGAAGCTGAACTCGTGCAACTCCATTGTGCGGTTCCCCGAGTATCAGGGCTCGCTCGATCTGAGCAAGGGGCACCTCGAGACCCCGTATCTCGATGTGGCGGGAGATTTCACCTTCGAGTGCGGGATGGGCATGCTCCATGGGTACGTGAAGGCCGTGAACGACACCTCCGCGGTCGATCTGCAGGCCGTGAAGCGGGAGGTTTCCACGTACAAACCCTCGAGCGGCGCGGGCTGCTGCGGGTAGTGAGCGGCCCGGCACTCGTCCGCCTTGAGGAGCACTACAACCCCTGGTACGAGAGCCAGGAAACGAGGAAGGCGGTGACATCGACCATACCCGCAAGCGTCAGGGCCGCCAGAACGGTGAAGAGGGCGAAGAAAGCGGTCCGGACCAACGGGAACGGACCGCGATGTATCATAACAAGGATCACGCTGACAAGGAGCGCGACCGCACCGGCCGCCAGCACTCCTGCGAGCACAAGGCGCGAGGCTGAGGGTTCGGTCGTGCTCCACGCGTGAAGGATTCCAGAAAGCCTGAAAAGCCACGAGTTCATTCTCTGCAGCCGGCCGAGAATGATGAGTGATCCCAGGAGCACGAGGAACGCGCCGCTGCCGATTCTGATCGCCGGCAGGTGCCGCCGGATCCTCGCCAGTCTCTGCATGAGCGGATTGAAAAAGATGCTCGCCAGCAGAAAGGGCAGCCCGAGCCCCAGCGAATAGGCCAGCAGCAGGAGTGCTCCGCGCCCCAGGCTGCTTGCGGTTCCGGCGACCAGGAGAATCGAAGCCAGGATGGGTCCCACACAGGGCGTCCACCCGGCGCCGAATGCCATGCCCACCATCACAGCGCCCCCGAAGCCTCGCGGAGAGCGGGAGAGATGAATCCTTCTCTCCCGGTTCAGGGTTTTCCAGAAATCGAAGATAAGATTGAGACCGAAGGCAATGATGAGCGCTCCGGAAAGGTATGAGATGATCCGGGAGCCCCGGCCGATCGCGCTCCCGATGCCGCTCATGAAAAGCCCCAGGGCCACGAAAACGAGAGAGAATCCAAGCGCAAAGAATGCCGTCCGTCCGATTACCTTCAGCCGGGGCGCCTCCGCGCGATCCATCTCTTGCAGACTCGTTCCGCAGATGAAAGTCATGTACGAGGGGATGATCGGGACGATGCAGGGGGAGAGGAACGACACGATTCCCGCGCCAAACGCGAACAGGGGCTGAACCTGCACGATCAGCCGGCCAGGATCGACTCGAACAGCGAGACCAGCTCAGGAGCATCCCAGGCGCGGCTGCCGATTGTCCGGCCGAGGATCCTTCCGTCCCGTCCGATGACGTAGGTAGTCGGTATGGTCCTTGCTCCGTAGAGCGCTCCGACGTCCCCCGACGCATCGAGGAGCACCGGGTAGGTCATCCTGTTTGCGGTGACGAAACTCTGTACTACTTTGCGCGGTTCTGACAGGTCGACCGCGACGATGACAAATCCCTTCTTCTTCAGCGTCGAGTACAGCTTCTCCATGGATGGAATCTCCTCCCGGCAGGAAGGACACCAGGTGGCCCAGAAGTTCAGGAGCACGAGCGAGCCACGATACGAGCTCAGCTTCGTTGGTCCGCCGCCCAGCAGGTCAAGCGCGAAGTCGGTGGAGGGAAGTTCCCGGGTCGGCACCTCGAACCCAGCCGCGGCGAGCTTCTCAAAGACGGCATGATTCGAAACGGAGAAGCTCGAGCTCGCCGCCCGGGGGGGCAAGGGCGGTGAGGATTCAGACCGGCCCTTCGCCGCCGCTGTCCCGACAGAGAGTATGAGTATCACAAGTATCGCATACGGTCGCCGTCTCACGTGTCACGTCCTCCGATCCCCGGGCGGACGAGGCGTCCGTCCCCTGCCCTTTCCGAACCTATGGTGCGTCGGATGTGCTGTTTTTTTCCTCATCGAGCAAAAAGCGATACGGGTCTGCTTCGAATTCCTTCGCGCAGGAGCCCGAGCAGAAATAGTAGGTTTCCCCCTTGTGGATACGAACAGCCGGCGCCGTTTCAGGCTCGAGCTGCATTCCACAGACCACATCGCGTACCAGATAAGGAACCAGGTCGCCCTGCCACCGCCTGCATACACCCTGCGTCTGAGCCTGGCGGAGCACATGCTCGAGCCCAGAGGTGGCCCTTTTCGTATGCATCACGGGGCTCCTTCAATGAGGGAAGCGGCTGATCCTTCCGTGCACGAGTACAGCGATGCCCGCATCGATGCGGCTGCTTCCATTCGAAACCTTCCGCTCCCTCTCTCCGCATTATACCCCAGGGGGGTGGGGTATGCCAAGAGTTTTCTCAGTGGTGATGATGCTGCGCCTGCATCGGATCCGCAGCCTTCCCTGACTTCCGGTTCCTCAACCGTTGGACTGCCGTCATGCCAGCGTGGAGCACGAACATTCCAACAATGCCGATGAGAAAGGCCGCAAAGGGAGACACACCCATCCTTGGCAACAGGACAATCGCAGCCATCGGCACGACGCAGCCCAGCATCATCATCCCCATGCCATGATTCATGCCGCTGTGCCGTTCCTGATCGCCTTCATCGTGATCGTGCATAGCCGTTGTTCCTCCTTGGAATAGCGTCACCGTCATTCGCGGGCAAAAGGAGGCCAGCCTCGAGAGCCGCGGGAGGGGATATCTCGTGGCGAACGCTCTTTCGAGCTGGCCCCCTATTTCAACGCTCATCGTTCATCGCGTCATACCCATGTATTTGTGCGGATCTGCGTCGAACGCCTTCGCGCAGCCGGGAGAGCAGAAGTGGAAGGTCTGTCCCATGTGCACACGTGTTGCAGCCGCCTTTGCCGGGTCGATCTGCATCCCGCAGACGGGGTCTCGAACAAGAGTCGTTTGTCCTTTCATCATGCACCTCCTGTGATGTTGTGCGCAGACTTCGAGGGTACTTCCCACTCGAAGCGCATGTCATTCCGACCATCGACGCTCTTCAAAATGAGCGTAAGACTTCCCCCCTCCTTTCGTATGACCGCAGGAAAAGAGAGAGTGCCGGAGAGGTGGTGTCCTCCCCTCCCGCCATTCCAGGCGAAGGGCGGCGTCTCCACTCCTCCCTCCCCGACGAGTTTCGCGAACGAGATCATGTCAGATGGCAAGGCGCCTGAGTGCGTATCCATCACGAGTTGGAAATCGATTGTCGCTGTCGCACCCTCCGCCAGATTGAGCGGTATGACAGAGACGCTCACCCCGCCCTTCTCCGCCGTCTTTTTCTGGCCCGGAGCGGCCCGATCCTCCGCTCCTGCAAGCACTGACACCAGCAGGACCAAGAGTAGAAAAGCCGTTTTCATACAATCTCCTCTCGCCTGTGGAAGGTTCTGTAGCGAACAATCCTGCGCAGTATCACGGCGATGCCGAAAAGCGACACCGCCAGACTGAAGACCATGAAGGGAACCTTGTACGCGGCAAGAAAGCCCGCCGCCGCGCTCAGCCCCAGGAAGGGCAGAAGGTCTGCCACGCGATGCGCGCAGCACGCCGCCATGGCCGCAGTGGATGTGGCGCCGCTCGCCCCGGTGATCGCACCGCCAGAACGGGATCTCGCCCGGATGATCGCTCTCAGGTAGGTGTACAGTCCGACCTGAACGCCGAAAGTGAGCGTAATGGGAGCTACCAGATAGGCGTCCTGCCTGAGAAGCTGCATTGCCTGGCCCCAGCCCTGGGCCAGGCCGACAATCGTCACGTAGAAGGCCAGCAGAATGACAGCTGCGATGATTCCCAGCGCGGTCGGCAGAACGGAAATCGAAGGGCGGAGAACCATGGCCCCTTCAAACGACATAATCCGTCTCTTTGCGCGGCGAGGGATACCTGCTGACTGTGTCGTAGACCAGGCAGGCTATTTCCGGATCGACCGCGACGCTTTCCTTGAGGAAAAGTTCGGCCACTCGCTCGTGAGGGAACGAACCGTCAGCCACGATCGCCGGTGTCATTCTGGAATGGCCTGGCGTCTCCCCGGCATCGATTCGCTCATGTTGGCACCCATGATTTCTCCTCCACGTAAAGGCCTGCTCTCGTCCCTGTTTGTCGTAGCAAAGTTGAAAGCCAATAAGGCTGCCGTCGTCGCCATACCATACGATCAGGTCAAAGTAGGAATCCCTAAACCAGCGTCGTGTCCCCTCTCCCTGGATTTGGCGAACGTTTCGTACCTCACTCAGCATATCGTTCTCCTTCGTCGCAGGGCTGTCACGAGTGATGCACCGTCGGCGCATGCGGCCGACTTCGTATGCGGGGGAACCATCGCGGCGTCTCCTCCGCATACCTGCGCCAGACCTCGCCGAAGTGCTCCGCCACTTCTCTCTCCTCTTTGTGGGCGAGACGCACGTACAGCGCTACCAGGATGGGGAACATGAGCAGCGTGAGGAGCGTCGGCCACTGAAATAGAAAGCCGATCATGATCACGATGAACCCGGCATACTGTGGATGGCGAACGTATCGATACGGTCCTACCACCGCGAGTTTCCCTGTCCTCTGCGCTTCAAAGAGGACCCTCCATGCGCCGGCAAGAAGCACCAATCCGCCGAATATGAGGAGGTCACTTGTGAGGTGAATAGGATTCAGATGAGGGTCGCCCTTCAATCCTAGGACTGTCGCCCAGAAGTGGCCCGCGTTGTGAGAAAAGGGATCGATTCCAGGAACAAGCCTCGTGAGCCATCCCGAGAGGAGATAGATTGTGAGGGGAAACCCGTACATCTCGATGAACAAGGCGACGATGAATGCGGAGAAACTTCCGAATGTACGCCAATCGCGCCTCGATTTGGGCTTGAAAAAGCTGAAGGCAAAGATGATGAAGATCGCCGAATTGATGATGACGAGCATCCAAAGCCCATATGCGGGGGCGTTCTGCGCAGTGTTCATGTCTCTCGTACCCCCATTTTCCCCTGAGCCCTGGGCATGTGGTCTTCCGTCTCCTCTGCGGGACGAAAGAAATCACACTCTGACGGCCAATGGCCCGCAATCTCTTCTTCCATACGGTATATGCCGTGGGCGCAGATCGTGCAGTACGCGGTGAACGGCAAGGCCGCGAGCTCACACAGCGGCTCGTGTCCGCTCAAGGCGCCGCGTATCATGGTCGATGAGGTCCGCACCGGCAGATGACCGATCCACCGAACATCGAGGAAGCTCTCGACGGGTGCGCAGCGATCTCCTCGATCGAGGAAGACAGCCGACAGTCTGTGAGTGCGCGGATTGAAGCCGTTGATGCGTTTGCGGACCCCGGTTTCGAGCCACTGGATCGTGTCGGGGCATCCTGTGTGCGGAGTGAAGCGGCAAGCGTGGTCGCTCCCGGCAAGATAGAACACGTGAAGCGGCGCATCGCTGCCGGCAAAGAGACGGAAAACATTCACCTCTCCCGGCTTTGTCGTACCAAGGGCGAGAGGAGAATACTCGAACAGGGGATGAAAGAGCTTGAGAACGTCTTTCGCGATGCGGTGACGAATGAGCGCGGGGGCTAGTGCTGGCTTTCGCGGGTCCTCTCCGGCAATGATGTACGCGACCTTGTCCAGCTGGTATCTCTCCATCGCCGCCAGCCCGCCCAGAAGATGCCCCCAGTGGAGGGGGTTGCCCGAGATCGGGAACACACCCAGGCGAAGAGAATCCCTGCTCAGACGTGCGCGTGCTGCGCCGACACGCTGCTGCTCCGCGCATGCCGGATTGATGCGACCCTGGGCGATGAGCTTTCCGATGCGCCCGAGAGTGAATCGCGTCCATTGCTGCAGCCCGAAAAAAGCGTTCGCGTCGGCATGGTCACCAAGGATTTCCTGCATGCAGGAAAACTCCTTATCGATTCTCTCCCCAATGGCCGCGGTCCGAACCTCGCTCCTCACCGATTCCTCCCTTTCTGACACGAAATAGTCGTCACTCATGCGGCGTTAGTGGCAGCCGTGTTGCCTGCCATGCGAGCCGTGTCCGCCGTGCATGAAGGAGTGGCGCACCATCATGAGCGCGGCCAATCCAATGCCGAGAATCACTCGCCCGCCGATTCCGAACCGCCTCGCTAGAAAGAGCCCGACCAGCACGATCGCAATCGTCACGCCAATCGCGAAGTAGCGGGACCTCAGGATACAGGACAATCCTTCGGACCTGGGCGTCTCTCCATTCGAAGTGACGCCGGCTTCGTGCTCCATCATGTCGTGCTCACTCATGTCTTTCCTTTCCTCCTGTGTGCAGGGTCACCGGCGGCCGCGGTGCGAAGAGACCGCGGGTTCCGAGCTGCCTGTTTCCGCACATGCTCCAGCGCTTCACAGAGCTCGGTTGCGATTCCCCCGTCCACTTTTTCTGCGGCGGCGGAGAGCAGCGCCACCTTTGTCGAATTGTCGTAGCCATGCACGACAACGGCTGACGGGCTCCCGCCACGACGGCTGATCTGGAGAACGAGGTACTGGCACGTGCATCGACCTGATCCATGGTGCGGACACGGTACCTCTTCGTTGTTTCTGAGCGAGCGGCGCGCCCGTTGAAGGTCGAATGTTGTCCGAGCAACGAACCCTTTCGACGCAACGCGCCTGATAAGCTGTCTCAGAATGGGTTGCCATGGAGCGGCCACGGTCATTTGAACCCTCATCGTTCTCCCCTGCGCAGAGAGTACATAGCTGTAGGGTGACCGGGGGAGCGCCTTTGTGCGGGGGCGGCCGTAGGCACTTTGGCCTATTAGCGGGAGTACCAATCGGAGATGTACTTTGACTATGTGCCCTTCGGGTGAGGGGCTTGATTGGGAAGGGGGGTGAGGGTCAGTGTTTGCCGGGCGGCGGGATGCCGACTACAATGGGGATGAGCCGGGATCCGAAGAGACAGGGAAGGTGAAGGCAGTGAACCCTTTACAGCTCTCCCTTCGAAATCACGCTCATCAGTTCGTCAATGATCCTGGGGCCCGCCGCCCCGTCCGGGTTCTTCACGGCGTCAACCACGCAGTGCTCGACGTGGCGTCTCAGCACGATCATCCCCACCTGGTTCAAAGCGGCGCGCGCCGCCGAGATTTGCGTGAGGATGTCGACGCAGTACTTTTCTTCTTCCACCATCTTCTGCAGACCCCGCACCTGGCCCTCGATATTCTTCAGTCTGCGAAGCGCATCGGCGTTTATGGGACCGGGTCCCTTGCGGGAATGCTCATGGCGGGGCGCATCGGTATGCCCGTGACTCTTAGTTTCCTTCGCCAGAACCGCTGCTTCCTTCATTGCCTTCCCCTTTCCCCTGCGGCGCGGGTACCCTACCCCCCCGGGGTATACCGAAGATATAGCGGAGGTCGGTCGGAATGTCAATCAAAGCGAACAACGGAGAACGACGCGGATTGGTCTGGGGAGATCTCGTGAAGAAATCTGCATTTCGCGGGATTGCGCTCTTTCTTGGCATCGTGCTGACGACGGTTGCGGCCGGCTCAGGATTCGCCATGGGCATGGAGCGCGTCCCGGAGACGGGTGGAGTCGCCGCGACCGCCCTTCCGCTCAACCCGAGAGACGAGAAGGCATCGACCCTCGATTTTTCCATCGTCATGGATACCCACTCGGGCAGCCTCCCGCTCGATGTGGCGAAGATCGCTGCGGCCAGGGGGCCCTCAGGAACGACGATTCCCGCAACCGCATGGACGGGAGGCGGTGGAGGGCACCATCTCACCGGAACTCTCTCCTTTCCCTCGGGGACGCTTCGCTCCACCGCGCTGCTGACCGTGACCCTCCGAGGGGACGGCGGCAAGGACCTCGCCTTCATCTGGGCTGAAGCGCTCATCGGCGCTGGGGAGGGCACGCCGGTTTCAGTTGACGGAGGCAGCTACTTGAACATTACGGCCGTGACACTGAATGCCCTCCTCAAGAAAAAGGACTTCTTTCTCGTCAACGTGCATGTCCCCTACGAAGGAGAAATCTCGCTGACCGATGCCTTCATTCCCTATGACCAGACGATGGAAAAACTCGGCAAGTATCCGGCGGACAAGTCCGCGAAGATCGTCGTCTACTGCCGCAGCGGGCGCATGTCGGACATCGCGGCGGAGGAGCTGGTGCGGCAAGGATACACGAATGTCAGCAGTCTCGACGGCGGCATGATCCAGTGGGAGAAATCAGGATTTCCACTGAAGCGCTCTCAGGGGAAGAGCTGAAGGATGCCACATCACGCGCCGGCTCCTGGAAATCTTTCTCGCCCTCTTGACACCCTACCCTGGTGGGGTGTACTCTTTGCTGGAAAGCGTGCCTGAATCCCCTCCCCGCAGGGAACCGGACACGTGGTTCGTGATGGGGCCGCCCCTTCGGGGCGGCCTGGAGCCGACGCAGGAGTCCGCAAAGCGAGGCCCCATAAGGGAGATGACTCGATGAAGATGGGGAAGATGTCCGGGATGATGATGGTGGGATGCGGCCTCATGCTGGTGGCCGTGATCCTCCTGCCCGTGCTCGGCGTGAAGCTCGGCGGCGTTCTCCCTTTCCTCTTCGTGCTCGCCTGCCCGCTCTCGCACGTGCTCATGATGGCGTTCATGGGCAAGGGACATGATCACTCGGGGCATGGGATTGATGAAGAGTCAAAGCAAAACCACTCCAGGCTTATGGGTGCGGTCGCTTCTCCCTTCTCCCTTCCGGCGCCCGGGACGCGCAAGTAAGAAATTCATGATCCCATCCTTCGTCCCTGCCCTCCGCCTGAAACTCCTCACACCCCTCTTCGATCCATTCATGTCGGTCGCGATGTCCGACATCGGCATAAAGAAGGACCTCCTGGGGAGAGCTCGACTGGGCGGAGCGAGGGACGTCCTTGATTTCGGCTGCGGCACCGGGACCCTGGCTCTCCTCGTCAAACAAAGCTGCCCTCGGGCCCAGGTCAAAGGCCTGGACGTGGACGAAATCGTGATCGGGGCGGCGCGACGAAAGGCGGCCGCGGGCGGCCTCCGCGTTGACCTGGACAGGTACGAGGGCGGACGGTTTCCCTATGCCGACGCGAGCTTCGACCGGGTCCTGTCGAGCTTCGTGTTCCACCACCTTGATGACATGCGCAAGAAGACCGCGCTTCGGGAAATCAGGCGTGTCCTGAGGCCGGCGGGCGAGCTCTACCTCGTCGATTTCGACCGATCGAAGAACCTGTTTCTGAGGCTCATCTTCAGCGCGGTACGCCTTCTCGACGGACGGCGGCAGACCAGGGCAAACGCGTCGGGCCTCCTGCGCGTGATGGTCGCGGCCGCCGGTTTCGCGCCCGTCGAGGAAATGGCCCGCTACCGCACGATCCTTGGCGAAGTGACGTGCCTCGCCGGTACGAGGGGATAGAGTGAGCGCGGGAAGAAAAGGACCGACAGTCTTCCGCGTGCTGCTGTTTCATTCGGAGATCGCGGCTTTTCTGGGGGCCGCGGCGCTGGCCCTGCTCGGACAATGGTTCTGGGCAGCTTTTTGCGCCGCGTTCGTCGTCGTCGCGCATCTGATCGGCAGGACCTGGAGCCGCAGAGCGCCTCTGCCGATGCCCCATCTCATGCGTTGGGTCCTCCGCCTCCCACGGGGTTTTCATTCCCCAGGGAACTTGAAAAAGATTCTTCAACCCCAAATCGGCGAACGGATCCTTGAAGTCGGCGCCGGCGTGGGCATCCATGCGCTCCCCACGGCAGCCTCCTTGCTGCCCGGAGGTGTTCTCGACGTCTTCGACGCCCAGAGGGAGATGCTCGATGCCATAATGCAGCGTGCAGCGAAATACGGCATCACAAACATCCGCCCGGCACAGGGAGACGCCCGGAGGCTCCCTTATCCCGATAGCACTTTCAGCGCGGCGTACATGATCGGGGTACTCGGGGAGATCCCGGACCCGGCTGCCGCGTTGCGCGAAGTCCGGCGAGTGCTGAAGTCCGGAGGCCGTCTGTTGATCGGCGAAGTCCTCATCGATCCGGATTTCATCGCTTTCAGGACGCTGCGAAGGCTCGCGGAGGATACTGGATTCTCGCTGAAAGGGAGAGGGGGCCTTGGCTTCGCTTATATGGCGATGTTTCATCCCATCGAGGTTGTCTGACGTCCTCGCCGGCGCGCAATCATCGGAAGACGTCGATCAGTAGGAAACCATGTCGACGTCATCTCCCGAGTTTCCGCTGATTCGGATGAAGACCTTGTTCGGCAGACATGCAATCCATTGTCCCGGCTTCGATATCTGGCCCTGCTGGATACAGATCTTGTTCGGGCAGGGGGATTCCTCCACGAACGCCTTTCCGTCCTTGATAGCGATGAGCTCCTCCCCTAGAGGCCCTGGCACGGTGACCTGCCGATCCTGCCGATCCTGCCGAAGTGGATAAATCCACTGCTGACCCGAGGCCTCGATGATGACGTTCGGGTTTTTCTCGCCTCCGGAATAGGCGGACACTGAGAAAGCTCCGATGACGAGGAGCGAGGCCAGAACCGCCACGAAATCGAGAAGCGGCTGTTGACGCCGCTCGGAAATTGACCCTTTCACCGCTCTAAAATTGACCCACCCTGGGCACCGAAATCCGGTAGTCTTGAGTTGCAGATTCGAGACAGCCGGAGGAAAGGA